>ERZ869921.737-NODE-737-length-16688-cov-8.179402_pt1 | contig 16688 bp, 18 predicted proteins | sample MGYA00579310_ERZ869921 | MGnify/ENA primary metagenome ERZ869921 (study PRJEB32216, sample SAMN09231816) | wastewater metagenome | place: USA: Maryland | collected 2016-06-21 | study: EMG produced TPA metagenomics assembly of the PRJNA472060 data set (Reclaimed...
TGGTATAGCCCTGTAACCTACTTTACCTGCATTTACTCCAGATGCAGTCCAAACCATCATAGAATCACTTGCATTGGATGAGGCGTTAAGAGTATCTATTTTTATTAACCCTCCGTCAGGCTGTATAATAATAGAATCCGAGTATGCCCTTATGCCTGATATCCTTGTTGCGCTTAGTCTGTATGCGCCTACAAATCCGTATTCAGATGCCGCCTCTAACGCAGATATAACATTAATAGTTGAATTATGTATTAATACCTCACCATTACCGTTTACTAAAAAACTCCCCAAATTATCAAAAGTCAGATTATGGGAATCCCCTTCAACTATCCTATCGCCTGTCAATGTATCATCTGTATTATAAATATTAACCGCCGAAGGTAAAATTTCCCCATACCCCGTACCATTCACCCAATATAAAAGCGTATCCCCCGACACCGTAACGCTGTCAACCTTTCTGTTCAGCGCCGGTAATATACCTGCACTATCCACAGCTAAATACTTCCATTCAGCCCCGTTCCAGTAATATGGTAGGCTGTCGGTTGTTCTGAAAGCAATAGAGCCGCCCGTAGTTGCCTGCCGGTAGTTACTCAGTGTTGCTAATCGTGGTATAATTAAACCGGTATCTACCTTAACATACGGGAATACTGTTGAGCGTTCCGTAGCAAAAACAACCCCGGCGGTTGCCGTGGTGAATGTGTAAACCCCCGACTGCCTTAAAGTTCCTGAGCCGCAAACCGATGTGTAATAGTACCTGTATTGTGTACCTGACTGCAGGCCGGTTAAATTCCTTAGCGGGTTTGTTCCGCTGGTCGACGCTGTTGCAGTGTCCGTAAAACCAACACGTACATACCTTAGTTGTATAGATAGCACAGTAGCGGCAAAGTGTGACGTTGTACCGTTTACCCTGGCTGTTGTAGCTGTGATTAGCGAAACGGCGTTATTTCGTACCGTGTCTTCGTCAGCGCAGGGTTGAGCGAAGGCGTTAAAACCGATAAGCAGTAGGATTGCTGTAATTAATTTCTTCATGTTTATATCTGATTGTATGTTATGTATGGTGGTGTTTCAATATCCTCAAATGGTACAGCAAATGTTAGCAGGCCATTGCCAGGGCTTGACGGGTCTTCCTCAAATAAAACTTCATTCCCAACAGGTGTACCAGTTAAGATAATATCTGACTGCCCCCGGCCGTCTTTCACAACGCTTGTAAGGTTTGTATTTGTTGGTATTAATCCTGGTAATGACCATGTATAGCTACCCGGCGTTGCAGGCGCTGTACTACCTTGTTCGGGGTATCTCATATCTCCTGGTGTTGGTGGTGTCGGCGGCGTGAATGTTATTGTTAAAAGGCCGGTACCCCGTAATGATATCGAAAAGGTAGCCACGCCGTCAAAGCTGCCTGTATCGGTATATGATTGCAGGTAAAAATAAGCCTGCTTTAAATAAGTGTTACCGTCCTGCGATGTTTGTAGGAACCGGCAGAGTATCTTTGTCTTTGCAAGCTGTAACTGTAATAAATCAGCTTCGGTTAAATTACTGCTTTCATTCAGTGAACACACCCCGTCAATTTGAGCGGTAAAGTCATGTACCGCCGGCTTAAAACTCATATAATCCCCGTCACCCGGCCCCGTTGTTTCAATCATGCTGGTATTCAATGAGAAGTTACCCGACCGGGCGCAGGCGTATGGCTTCCAAATGCCGCCATTCTGAACGTTTAAAACCCAATCTTTACCAGCGACTAAACTCATTGTTGTTATTTGAAAGTAAAGTTAACGTAAAAAACGATACTTACAAATAGGCGTTTTTGGACCGTCAACAAACGCCCGAAATTAAATAACGGGCTTTAAATAAATGGTGTTGCCGAATGGCAACTCGGTGTTTTTTACCTATAATTAGTCGTTATGCTAAATAGGCACACAGGCCAGCACCGAAATGTATTTTGTTTTTCCCGTGCCACCACGGAGCGAAGATTATTGCGTAGATTATGAAACTTAAAAAAATATAACAATGGAACCTAAAAAAGAAGGCTGGGATAAATGGGGAGAACTTGAAAAGCTCAAGATAAATCTTCTTAAAACTATCTATATTCAAGGCAGAGTAAACGCAACCTTTACGGTAGATATTTGGAAGTCTGTTTTTAAGAAAACAGATGCAGACGTAGTTAAAAGAATGGCAGAATTAGATGCTATAGTAAAGGCCCAATTGGAAGAGTATTTGTTTGCACAACATGGCTCCATAGATTACAAATCAATGTTTCCGGAAACGGACAATCCGCCACAATAATTTTCTTCTTTTTCTTCATCTCATATTAAGGTATCTATGCTACCCTTTTTTTATTATCTTTACTTAACGTCATTCAAAGTATGGCCGTGAAAGGGAGGAACCAATACCATTGAACTAAACCATTGAACAACACAAAATCACTTATATGAATAAGGGGTATGTTTACAGCATACCTCTTTTTTTATGTCTTACTTTTTCTTTCGGCAAAGCCGAATGCTCCGCAGCTAAAAACAAAATACATTTCGCTCAAATCCACGCTGCGCCTACATCACAGGGCAAACCTATATTAACATAACGCTATCCATTATAGGTAAAACAACGTTATTATTATTTCGCCTTATCAGGCGGTGGTTGCCATATTGCGATTTTTCCGTAAATTTCCATTACTTTTAATGGAACGATAAAAATCGCAAGCCCATTCTCACCTAAGCAAGGTAATAAACATTATTGGTAATTCCAAGCTATTGTGTAGCATATTTATAAGTAAGCGTATATTCAGCACTCAATTCAGCGTCCGTCACATCGTAAATCTCAAACAGTGATCCGTTAAACTGGTTTGTTTTATAGTTGATAGTCAAAAGTCCAAAGGTATAATTTTTATTCGGGTAAAAATCAGGTATAGCCATTGTCAGCAGGCTAACTGGAATACCACCCTGGTAATTTCCAATAAAACCACCCTCTATCTTTGACCTTGTTACACGTTTGTATAGCAATTCCTCATAAGTATTCAACTCCCCTAATCGCCTGTCACCTGATGGCGGGTTTGGATATCTCCAGAATGCTGTCCTGTCCTGCAGGCCGTAGACTGTTGCGGGTGTTTTGGTTGTTAGGAATAGGGTGCCGGTAATGCTATTACGCAACGTATCATCAACAACAATATCAACATCATTGTTTAATTTCTTATTTGGCGGCTGAATTTGTTTGTGAATTTGGCCAGTGATTTTTGTTGAGTCGTTTATGTAGGGCACATACTCAAAACGCATATTCTTAAAATGGCATTCCTTTGATGAGCTTTGAGGGTTTTCTGTAAACTGTGGAAGAAAAACGGTCATTAATCCGTTTATTGGCATTTCGTTACTTAGTTCGGTGTCAATATCATGCCATTGGTTTGTGTTTTCACCCGATGGAAGTACATAACTAAAACCAATAGATCCATCCCAATTTTTGCCAGTACGCAGGTAATAAGTAGTTACCCCATCTGATAACTGAATTGCAAAAGAAAAACCAACGGGTGACGGCTGAGATATATTTGTCCTAAACGAACAGGAAAATCTAATCCTATCGTTTTCCTGGCATTCAATAAATTCAGACGGTAAACACCTTGCAGAGTCAAATGTATCACCACGTAAAACAAGGTACCTGTCAGATTCCCTTTGAAGTACATTGTCATAAACTACACGGATAAACCTTTCTACATTTGGTGCGGCACCTATTTTTTCCCAAAATAAAGCCCTGTATTCTGTGATCGTATCGGTTCCGCTGTCGTAGGTTCTTAACAGGTCGCCCAACTGTAAAAGGTCTTGGTTATTAAGCAAATACTTCGGCTGCTTATAATCAAACACTTTTCTGCTGAATTTCCAGCCACGTAAAGAACCTTCCTGTAAACCCGATATCCAGGTCGTAGGATTAGCGGTACCAATATTAAAAGTATTGTTAAATGTAGTATTCCCGATTGCCGTCCACGTTTCATCATAAATAAACCCGGGAACTGCATTATTTGCCCACCTTCGGAACTCCGGCCAATGTACAATATTCCACTGTCCGTTAGCCTGAAATAGAGTACATTTAAACGCTGCCATTATTTTTTCCAGTGCAGTGTAACAATTCTCATAAGTTTCACCGGAAATAAATAACTGACTATTGAGTAACGTTTGTTCGAATGTACTTTTTAATGGATCTTGCCTGTACTCGCAATGATTTAAAAATATGTTTGTGATCAGTGATAAATTTGTTTGACCAAGACATACGGCAATAAGCGATAACAGACTGTTCCTAAGCAGCAAATTAACCTCTCCTGTCAAGTAAACTATGTCTACTGTTTGTGATATGCCACCGGTGGAAGTTGTTAACGTTATAGTCCAGTTATATTGAGCTGGCCCAATAAATGTAGTTTCATTTACAGCCGTTGCAATGGTATAGGTATTACCTAGTATCTCGATTGTATTACCTGCCTGCGGGTAAAAAGCACTGTCCTCAGTCCACATATAAACAACGGTATCAACACCGTTTGTCCTGAATGACATATTGAAAGCCCGGCGCACTTCTGCATCTGAAAGTATAACGCCCTTAAGCAGTCCAAGCCCATCATTTGCGCTGAGTGTAATTGTGTGGGTATTATCAACTTTTGTTTCGTAAAAATCATCTTGTACTAAGTAGCCAATAAATAGCAGGTTTGTACCTTCCAATAATCTTACCTGAACAGCATCATCATCCTCAGACTGGAAAGCCGTAATTGGCAGGCTGTTATTTTCATTGACCAAAGTAATATCAAGCGACTGCCCTTTAATTGGCGCCATTGGGTCGTCAATGGTACACCTTTGCACAACGGAAGTTTCTCCGCCTTCGATCGATGCAGCAATACCGGTGTAATCCTTAAACCAAAACTGTAAAAAATAAGTATGCTGCAGGCCGTTATCGTCCGACCTGCTATTAAATTCATTTTGGTATTTTAGCCCGTATGCCATAACTTAGTAGTTCATATAGTTATTTTGTGATTCTCCCGGCCCTGGTTTATACCGGGGCTTTTTAATTGTTCCTACCCATTTGCGCATCCACCCTGTTTAAAAATATCCTGAACATGGTTCCATCGTATGCAATCGAAGGCTGCAATGTTATACCACCTCCCCCATACGCCATTAATTCGTTATTTGGTTGCACTGCTGAACCAGTAGGTAAAAATATACGTTCCGGCCCCCGTTCACCAACTAAGGCCGTGCCCCCCTGAAAATTACGGGTACCAGAAGCAAAAGCAGGTGTTTTTGCCAGTTTAGTTGATATGAGGGCACCAAGTACCTGTAAAGCAAAACCAACCGCAACACCCACAGCAGGGTTAGTGAATTTTATCTTTTCAATAACCCCGATCAGTAAATAAGTTTGTACAAGGTATTGACCAATGGCTTTTAAACCGCTGCCTAGTGTTTTCGCCAGGCCATCAAATAAATTTGCAAAACCGTTTTTAGTTCCGGTTAAAATGCCTGCAAAGCTGTCGGCTGCTGATGTTACGGCAGATTGAACGCTATCTCCTATAATAGCCGATATTTTTTCAGCATTAATAAGAGCCTGTATATTATCAGTGACACTTTTAACCTGAGCTGCAGTAGGCGGCACAAAAGTATATTTTGGCGAAATAACAATCTCAGGCGTCAACGTCGACCCGGAAGCCCTTGATAACTGCGTTGGGTCATTAAATACGTCACCAAGTTTTTGAAGTAAATCAGTTTTGTCAACAGTTACTTTTTCGGGTTTAATTTTAACATCTGGTATACTAACCTGTACGCCTTTACTGAATTTCGATAATTGATTAACCAGGTCTTTTATATCTGAGTTAAGTGCATTAACTTGTTGATCCGCCTGCTGGAATGTTGAAAAATTTGATTTAAGATCTACAAGGTTAAAAGCCTGCTGTGAATTTTTGACAGCCTGTAAACTATCTGCGTACTTACGGAACCCGGCAATAGCTTCTTTTTGTTGCGTAGTTTGTTCAGCTCCCTGTATCTTTAAAATCTGCGTTATCTTTTGCTCAATCTGAGCCTGCAATAATTTTGCAGCGATAATCGTTTTAAAATTGTCAATGTAGTTTTGATAAGCAAGGTCAACCCCTATAACAGCATCTTTCTCTAGCTTCAAGTTGTTAAAAATCTCAGGCTGTATTTTTTGCAGTTCCTTTATAGCGGCTAATTTCCTTCCCCTGGTTTCGGTTTCGTTTTTAAGGATAGCAATAAGCCCGGAAGTATCGGCAGCCTCTTTTGCCAAACTGCTTACTATACCGTCAACTAAATCCTTGTAATCCTTTATTTTCTTATTGGTAGCCTCGATTGCTTTTTCCGTATCTGATAACTCTTTTTTTACACCCTGCTGACTGATAGCAAAAAATGTCATTAATGACGTCACAACAGAAACGGCCAGCCCTAAACCCCCTGCACCGATCAATGACGATCCCAGTGCTTTTAACGCCCCGCCTGTACTTCCGGTTTCTATTTTTAAACGCTGGAATGATTCAAGCAGTGGATTCAGATTATTTTGAATACCTATGAATCCAAACGGGGCATCTTGTGCAATCCTGCCCAGGTTCTGTAATGCATTTGCGGCCTGGCTTGTACCGGTAGATGATTTTGATAACGAACTATCCAGCTTAGTAGAAGCGACCGCCGTTGTTGCCAGTGATTGCGAAACCTTACTGAGTGCAGGGTTTAAATTATTTGCATCCTTAGTAACATTGACTAATGCTTTATCCAACTTGTCCAGCGATGCCACCGCTGGCTGAACATTACCCGTTGCTGTTACTTCTATATTTGGCATTTATTTAAGTTTGTGTACCTTTTTTAAGTTGGCGTACCATTCTTTGTGTTCAGGTGATCCGGGGGTAAAACTAATCGCTTTTTTATCAGCAATATCCGTTTTCAGTTTCCATAATTCAACAGGCTTTTTAATCTTTGCACCGTTGTTAACCATTAAGTAAAACGTCTGCAACCTTACCAGCTCTGCCTGCTTATCCTCTTTATCAAAATAGCCCTCTACAGCGTAAAAAAACGCCTCCGGGCTACTTTCAAATAATTCCTTTTCCGTCCATCCTAACTTACCACATCCGATTCGATAACAGCTTGCGGCGTAGTTAGATTTTTTTTTTCGTCTGTGTCGGCGGGTGCTGCAGGTTCGGCGGCGGATACAGCGGCGTTAACTTCGGTGTATAGGTTTACAATATCCAGTATAACTTCCTGCGGTAATTTCTCAACCCATTCAAACACATCTTCAATGGTGGCGGGAACTTCTTTTTCTTTACCAGCTTCTTCCGGCGGACCTAACGCAACAACATCTTTTGTCAACCTTTCACCTTTAATAATACAATTCGTTTTTAACCCTGCCCAAATGATATACTGAACCCCAAACGCTTTACGTTCGGATTCATCCATATCTGTAAGTTTATCCTGCAGTAAAATATTTGTACCCTGCGAGAATTTTATACCCCGTTTACGTCCGCCGATTTCAATTTGTATGTAACTCATATTAGCTTCCCTCTGTTGTTCTTACTGGAACGCCGTTTAACTGTACAGTTCCGGTGAATGTTAATGCTGCATCATTTCCGGCAGTCATGCTCAATTCGCTTAAAAGTGCACCAACTCCGGTGTATGTGTCCTGTCCTGATTCGGGAGCTTCAGGGCCAAAGAACCATGCAAAAGGCGTATCATTTTCAAAAGCATCATTAAGAACACCCTCAGAAACATTGTTTGCGTCCGGGTTAAAAATAACGTTACCCGCAATAGTGATGGTACGTTCTTTTATGCCGTTCAGCTTGTACGTTCCGCATTTGCTGGATGCATCAATGACATTGGCGCTCCGTTCAAATGAGTTTTCTGTTAAGCAAACTATTGTATCGTAGTTAGTACCCGTGTTTGTGAGGTCTATTCCGAACACCCAAAGTTTGCCGTTTACTGGAATATTTGCCATTGTGTTTTTTTTATAAAGTTAATAAGAAATAAGATGTGAAAAAATTAAATTCCTGCTGATGTAAACACGGCCTGCCAGCTTGCCGTAATTTGTAATATTATCGTTCTGCAATTCAGTTGTAACTATCTCTATCCCGGTGGCTGTTAAACCAGTTCCGGGTGACGGGTAAACTGTCTGCAATATTAATCCTGCTACCGTATTCATTGATTTACTGTTGTTGTACTTTATCTCCCAACTGTTGACAGTAACCTGTATTTGAGCGTTATGGTTTATCCCATTTTTCGTACTCGCATCACTACTCGTCACATCACTAATCACAACATAAATCTTTGCCAGTTCGTTATCCGGCTCCTCCCCCTCATAAACAGGATACCCAAGCGGTGAAATCGCATCGTAGTAAGACTTAATAAGTGGGTTGTTTATGTCTTTCACTCAAATACTTTTTTAATGTCATCAATTAGCGGCTTTGTATTCTTAACCACCGCCGGGTATAAATACGGTTGCGCCCTTATCCCGTTCTGCAAGATGTTTAAGGCAATGGCGTAGGCTGCTGACTGCATCGCTGCCAATGAATCTTTACTTTCAGAAACATTGCCGGATTTTGTTTTTAACCCTCCAATACCTTTCTGTCGTACCCACTCCATTATGTCCTGGATAAACTGATCCAACGTACCACCTCCTTTACCTTTGAAAGTTGCTGCATAAGTTTTCCAATCCGGTGGCAATGTCGCAACATATTTAGCAGCGAATTTTCGGGTGCCAAATTCTATATAAGCGGCGTAATTTGATGCAACAACAATCTTTGCCTGCATTCCGATAACTGAACCGCTTATTGAGCCCGCAAGCTGACCTGTGTTACTGGTAGGGCCAAAACCTCCCGTACCGTGTTGCAACTGCGCCTTTGCATCCTTCACAACATTACTCTGAAATTTATCCAACGCTTTTACAGTACCGGTTTCGGCTTCCTTAATGGTTTTGTTTATTGCAACCATTAATCCGTCTAAACCTTTTAAATTAACTGCTATTGCCATCGGTTATAAATTCATCAATCTTACTGCATCGCAAAATCTCATATCCCTTGTACCCTTCACTGTCAATCTCAACAGATTCAACCTTCAGCCGGTAATTTTCATATTCAATCTCATAATTACTTTTCGTTGGCCTGGTTGCTTCATAACGCATAATTACTTTGTAATCATACTGCCATGTTTGTTGTTGGTTCTGAAAACTGTTTGAACCAGTACGGTTTTCAACATGCGCCCATTTTACCCATGAATCAATCGTAGTGGCTTCATTGCCTCCCTGGTCGTTCTGCGTAACCCCCGGCACAATTACCGTTACCCGTCTGTTTAGCTGCTTTACCATATCCTTGCAACTTGTTTTAACAGATCCAAATAAATTGGCGGGTGAGCATTTTCCCTTACTTTCCTTTCATCATACCGGTAAAAAATACATTCAAGTAAAGCCAGTTTTAAATTGGCCGGTAGTACTTCGTAGCCGGTGGTATATGTAATGGTTAACCTATCGCTCCAGGGCTCCTGTATTTGCTTAAAAGAGGTACCAGTGAACTTTGCAGTAGTTATTACAGTGTCATAATCCTTTACTTCTGATATGGCACCGTTAGGCCCTAATGGAAGGTAAGCGCCGCCGTTACCGTTGTTCTGAACCAGTACTACTTCACGGTTTATAAAACCGATATTGGTTAACTCCTCGCATTCGATTCTGCAGGCGGTAATAAGCATTTCAATCAGCAGGTCGTCTTCGCTCACATCTATCTTGCAAAAGTTCTTTACCTCTGCAAGTGTAACCGGCTCCACCGGATCACCCGACGGCTCTACGTCAACCAAATCTAAAACCTGGTTGTAGGATAAGCCGGGACCCTGGCAATCCCTGTGATCTATGTTGTAGCGATAATCCATTATTGAAATTTAAAAAGCCTGCCTGAATAACAGACAGGCTTTTATTATTTATTCACCATTAAAACTTAAGAAGCGTTACCAAAATCACCGTAGATGAAGTAGTTATCTCCATAAATCGGGAAGGCAATCCTTTCTTCCACACGAACGGTAATTTTATTTTTCCTTACGTTGTCGGAATCTTCACGGAAGAACTCAACCCTCGGAGCTTCACGGATAATCAGGTTTGCACCCATTGCCCAATCACCAACAATGAATTTATCAACCGCAATCGCTGTTGACCTGAATACAGGCACACCGGCGATATACATTTGATCACCTACCCTTTGGATCATTTCTGTAGGCAGGTTGTATAACCCTGCAACAGAACCGGTTGATTTAGTCAACCAAATGTTGTACCAATCGGCAGGGTTTAACAGGATGCCATTTGCTTCACGGTCGTAACCTTCGAGCTGTGCAATGGCCTGAACCAGTTGCTCAACGTCAATCGTTGCTGAACCGGTAGGGGCCGTATAGTTACCGCTATCGGTAATACCGCTTAGGTTTGGTGAAGTACCATCACCTGAAAGTAATTGCGTATCTTCTGCCCTTAAAAGCAATTCAGGTAAACGGCTTTGCAGGTATGAAGTCATGCCTTCAACATCATCAAGCATATTCCGGCTGATAACCAGGAACCCGGCAACCCATTCAGCAGGTGCAGCAGCTTCCTGTAATTTCAAGTCAAACTGCTTTTTCAGTGCACCTTCAGCGGATGGTGCAGGGCCGGAGCCTGATGGTGTACCCAGGTAATCACCTGTAACTTCCTTTACGTAGTTAAACGTGCTTTTATTACCCATTCCGCCGGTTGTAAGCAACTGGCGAATATGTACCTTGCGTTTAGGCAGCTCGATAATACCCGGCTTATTGTAAGCTACGGTAGTACGTGCTGTTGAAAAGTTTGTTGCAAAATCCATATCTGCAACCGCTTTCATTTGGAATGAAACGCTCGGTATTTTTTTGTCCGCAAATGCTTTAAACTCTTCCTTCACTTCCGCAATACCTTCAGCAAGCATTGAGTTAAAGGATTTTGTTTCGGGCTGTGTGATCTGTGTAATGTTTCGATCCTTACCCATCCTTACCTGCAACTGGTCAAAGGCTTTTATTGTAATTTCCAGTTTTTCGGCCAGTGTTTTCAACTCATCTGCGCTGGCTGTTTTAGCTTCTTCAGATGCAGCCTCAATGGCTTCCATTTTCTCCTCGAAGTTCTTAACCTCTTCGGCTCCCTTCAATTCCAAAACAGCTTTAAGCAAATTAAAAGACTTTTGCAAATCAGTTGCAGGATCTTTTATTTCAAATTCATTGTACGCTTTCTCAGCGTTTTCAATGGCCGTTTTGCGGGCTTTCTTTTCGGCTTCAATTACCGCCGGTGTTTTCTTTTCCATTGTATGAAATAATTTTTTAGTTAGTTAATATTTATTTTACCCAATCCTTTCCATACACTGGCACCCGGCTCGTTAAGAGTGAATGCGGTATTGTATTCGCTGATGAATTGTTTTGTATTTTCTACTTCAATCAACATTGCCTTAATACATCCGTCGGATGCTTTCGTATTACGGCAAAATTTTTCAAGTGTTGATAAGTGCCTTTCAAACTCTTTGATCTCTTCGGCTGTAATTCCTTCAAACGCTTTATTAACACTCATTACCCCGGCCTTAATATTAGCAGGCATCTTTGTTAAAACAGATGTTTCATAATGCTTAACCTCTTTCAGTTCCCGTATCTTTTGACCTTTAACGGTAATGATGTTGCTTTTTACTGTGGCGTACCCGAATGATGCTTTTTTTATAACGCCCTCATCCATCATGGTCAACACATCGTTTCCGAGTGTATGAGTACCTAACCATGCTTTTGTGTAGGCAAACTTGTCATCTTCGTAAACGTCAACTACTTTACCTGGTGCCTGTTCATCGTTATGGTTTAAGTAAAAACTGATATTCGCTTTATCCTCCTGCCATGACTTTGAAAACATTTCTTTCCTGCTGATATCTTTTGTAAAATCAATATTATCATAGGCTGCGTGGGCTATAATTGCCGTCCGTTTGGTTTTATCCAAATCTTTTAGCTCGAATGATATTGATTTACGTTCCATTGTAGGGTATAAAAATAAACTTGTTTTAAAGTTTGGTTTATAACATATTTGCAGTATATTGCGGTATGAATAAACCAGCATACAAAGGAAAAAATATTAGGGTTCGTGAAGACGCTCACAAATTAGCAACAAACCATTGCGGTAAAAAAATAGTTTTAGGTGAATTTGTGTCTGAAGCTATTGAGGAAAAGGTGCAACGTGAAGGTGTACCAACATTGGATAGGCAGGATCCAAAAATAACCGATATTTCATTAATGACAGACGGCTCTGTTAGCACCTGCGTTACATGGCGATTAAAAAAGAAACGAAATGACGACACCAAAAATACATCCTTACAATTACACTACTATTAAAAAGAACATAAAAGAGTTTAGTGTAATAATTAGTGATGACCCTAAGTTATGGTATCAATACGGATTTGAAGATGAGTGCCTGCAATTTAAAAACTTGTTTCGTGTTTATTGTAGGCATGAAAATAATTGGGTAACGTTTTTAATGAGTCAAGAGTTGTTAAAACTTGAGCCTGATGGCGATAATTTTATTCATACCATGCTTACAAGGCAGTTTGCAAAAATTACTAATCCTCAATAACCTCAAACGCAACAGTACACCTACAATTCACGACTTCCGAAGCCGGCACTAATAACCCGTTTGGCTGCTTCCTAACGCCCGGCTGCATCATTTGAGTTCCGTTAACATTAAACGGTTCATCCAGTAAAACCTTTGCGTCATCCACCATACGATGTGAATGCCTTGTACGTTTATCATTTATTGCCAACCATATTTTACGCTTATCCACCCCCGATTCTTTAGCCTGGATAACTGCAGCACCATTGGCAGCGGTAACGGTTTCAGTTCTTGCTATTCGTCTGGCACGCATTTGATCGAACCCTGGAGACTTTTCCAATTCTCTTACAATCTCGTTTATGCTGGCACCGGATAACGCAGCATCGCTAAGCACGTCAACAATTACTTCACGGCTATATTTTGTCATTAGTTCGGCATCATTGATGAGATCGATTCCGTAATACTGTCGCATCAAATCAACTATCCTTTGGCTGAACCCCATAGGCATCCTGGCTTTTACCTCTTGCTTCTTAGTAAGCACCTGTGATTGGTGAGCCCAAAGAGATCCCACCGTTTTGTACAGGTCAACCAATACTTCGTAAATAGGCGCACTGGTAATGTAACCAAGTTTTGCGTATTGCTGGACCTGTTCTTTTAATGCTGCCCTGAATTTGGTTGTGTAAATGCGTTCCTGCCGTTTCTGAAAACGATCCCATTTGTAGTGATATAGTCTTTTTTCGGCGGCGGTCATGGTGAAATATTTATTGTTACCCCATTTCCCCCCAACCTTGCAGCAATCTTTTCTTTAACCTCTTGTACCAATTCGCTGTGTGCTTTCTGCTTACTTTGGCACGTTGGCCGGGGCAGGTATTGCATAATCATAAAATCTACTCTACTGCAAAGTTTTATTGCGAGTTCGTCGGCTTTTGACAAGTGTAATGTTGGTGCGGGTACGCCGCCCTCGTCTAATATTTCTCCATTATGTCCTATCGAATACCACTTACTCATTCTATCGGCGGTAATGGTTCAAAATTATCTATCGGTTCGTAACCGGTTTTTATCAGTGGCTGATCCATTAAAGGGTCATCAATCCGGCTTTCTCCCATATCTTCCAATACACGGTTTGGAATCATTACCGGCAAATCACGCCATACAAGAGCTTTTTTATACTTTATCTGTTGTAGGATATAAACAGAATCAAGATCATGCTTTATTACCCGAATACCAACCCCAAAATCACTTACAAGCTCCGTATTGAACGCATCCTCAACCATAGTAACGGCCGGAATAATTGCATTTGTATAAAGCCCTAATTGAGCGTTATCGTCCGAAATTTCAGATCCGGTACCATCTTCATTAAATAACCTGGCACTTACTCCCCATGCGTTGCAAATCTTCTTAAAATCGAGATGCTCCATTTCTAGTGAAGCCATATCAACCAGGTTACTGCCAATGGTGAAGTAACCCCATTCACCGGGCATAACCATAGGCGCTCCTTTGTTCTCCGCCTTTGATATAAACGCCGATAGATTTGTTTTAGTTCCATCAATAACAGTTTTACTTTGCGCCGTGTGCGGCAAGTCCTTTGCATACATAACCCCTGGGACACCGCCGTTTTGTAATTGCCCAACTGAATTACGCATATTGCTTTCCATCCTGGTTAACCTTTGGCAAAGCGCCTCTACTGGTGACATACCACGCCATGAAGTAAAGTAATCATCTGACGGGTTGAAATACTTAATAAAAATACATTCATCTGCCGGAATATAAAGCTCAAAGCCTTGTTGATTATCCCTGAAAAAATAACCCTGGATTTCCTGCGGCCATTCGTCAGTAAGTACTAATGTGACAAAGGATGGATTCAAAAAGTGTACACTTTCCACAAAACCGTTAACACCTAAAAACTTCTTTTTGTAGATAAAACATTCGCCCCGCAAATAAAGCCAGGTGTATAATTCAAGTTTTTTAACGTAGGTAAACTTATGTAAAAACTTTACCAATTTATCCGATTCCGGCAAATCTTCCATTGAATCGCTATAACCGTACAATGGTATTGCAGCGGTATTCTTTGCCAACCTGGTTACAACAGAGAATATATCGTCTAACTTTTTATAGGCGGCTATTTCTTTGTATGAATACCATGTAGGGTAAATTTGATTGTAGAGTGTTACCGTTGTTTTAGCCGTCCAGTCGCTTAACTTATCGATACCAAGAGCTGGCAGCGCCTTTGTGCTAAAAAATGATTTGATACTTTCAATAAGTTGCACCGGCGTATTGTATTAAAGGTTGACTGAATTTAGTGAATGAACCGTACCGGCCTGCATCCATACCGTCGTCTTTAAACTTGACAGGCTTCTCCGTTACTATGCCGTTTTTATCTACCATCCACTTATACGATTTTATTTCCTTTAACAAATTTATACTATTTTTCGTAATACAAAGTTTTTTCCCTTTAACGAAGTTTATACCATCCCAAACGCTCTTATTTGCTTCCTGCACCCATAACCCGGCCCTGTTAAGTTCCTCTATTGTGTCCGGCCTGGCAGAATCTGCAAATATTTCGTGGCTGTTATTCAGTCCAAAGGCTTTAATCGCATAGGCCAAATCATCGGTGGTTAACTTTGATTCGTAGATCATTTCTTCCCAGTACAGTACATCGTCTTTAAGCCCGCATTTTATTAAAACATTCGGGTGATTGAACCCAAAATCCAAACCGTAACAAACCTGGTCGCAATCCGGGAAATGGTCAACCTCTTTCCAGTGGGTATATATTGTTTCGGTTGACGTGCCACGCAGGCCCAGGCCAAACACCTTCCATAAGTTTTCATCAACATCTTTGAGGGATTCGATTTCCTGCACCTGGAATGCCGGTAGAAAATTCAGGTTGTTAAGGTATGTTGAGTGTATCTTTTTGTTTTTCGGATCATCAGCTAACTTGTAAACGTACGAGTACTCGTCTGCTGGATTCCAGTCACCAAAAATAGTCTCCTTAGTTCTGATTGCAAGTTGTGTGTATGATGCCTGTTTAATCAGTGGCATTTCGTTACACCATAGAATATCACGGCCGGGGCCCTGGAGCTTATCCGTTTCCTCGGTACCGAAAAACTCAATCTGTGAACCGGTTTTAGGGAAGCGAATAATATTATCGGTTTTATTGTGGTTCTTTTCTGAGTAAACGCCCCAGTGTTTCATTACGTCTAAAATATCTTTCATTGCGCCACGCTTTAAGTGTGGCAGGCTTGATGAAACAACAGACATTTCTTTTTTTTGCTGCAACCCGATTAGAACGTGAAGTTGTGCCAATGAATATGATTTACTGGAGCGGCTTGATCCTTCATTGCCTATAAAACGATAAAGACCACTGTCATAAGCGGCCTTGTTTGCTTCAAATACTGGCGTGTATTGTACTATCGTTGGTGGTGGTTTCACCTTTTAAACGCCATTGTTAAAATATTCTCTTTGCCATGCGTTGATTTACGTACAATGTCTTCATGATAGCTTGATGCGACTGGCCGCCATCCCGTTGACCACATAAAGTCTGCCAGTGACCTCCGGTTAAAGTGATGCAAATGTTCATCAGGCTTCCGGTGTTTATACTGGTTATCGAACCAATCCCCGGTACTATGGCACCAGGGCAGCGAAACAACCAGTGTTTTACATTGCAAATACTTAACAAAGGATAAATCCGGTATATGCTCTAAGCAGTCGTGAAAGGTTATAACATCACACACTGGGTAATTGTCAACCAATGTAACCCCTTCAACTTCGACACCCGTTACATCTTTACCGTAACGTAAAGGTATAATTTCGGCGGCCTTAAGGAATGCGCCATTACCGTAACCGACATCACATATACTACCAGGAACGCTACCATGAGCCCCGATAATAAAGCCCAAACGTAAGGCCTGCAAAATATCGTTCTGCCGGGTATAATCCGGGCTGTCATACGTTGCAACGTAATTTGAATCGTAAACGTAGGGTTTGGCGTCGAGTTGGTGGATGACTCCGTATTTGTCAATACCGTACTGCCTGCCGTGCGAGGTGAATGTCATAATACTACCCATTTATGTTTTTTGTAAACTACCCACCCACGGCAAGCCGATGGGTGGGCTTTGAATACTACTTTTTAG
>ERZ869921.739-NODE-739-length-16625-cov-21.506518_pt1 | contig 16625 bp, 22 predicted proteins | sample MGYA00579310_ERZ869921 | MGnify/ENA primary metagenome ERZ869921 (study PRJEB32216, sample SAMN09231816) | wastewater metagenome | place: USA: Maryland | collected 2016-06-21 | study: EMG produced TPA metagenomics assembly of the PRJNA472060 data set (Reclaimed...
ACTATACGCGAAATGACTGACCAAGTATACGGACAGCCTAAACAGACGGTAGATACCACTGTAGTCATACCGCAACCTTTAGCACCTGTAAGGGAAAGCGATACGCAAAGTGAGACTGACTAGCGGCTATGACAAAATCAAAGCTATGGACGGCCGTTATCGTGTAGTACAAGGCGGGATGCGTGCAGGTAAAACCTTCGACATTCTCATCTACCTTATAGCTTTAGCTGAACAACGCCGTAACATAATCATTACTGTTACCACTAATACGTTTCCTGCTTTACGCCTCGGCGCTATGAGAGATTTCCAACGTATCTTAAGCGAGACTAATCATTGGATATATTTCGACGAAAACAAAACCAACCACACTTTCACATGTAAAGCTACAGGCTCTAAGATAGAGTTCGTAGGACTGGACGAAGAGTTGAAAGCGCGTGGAGCTGCAAGGCATATACTTTTTGTTAACGAAGCTAACCGTATCAAGTGGGATGTTTTCGACCAGCTCGCAATGCGTACATCTGATTTCATTTTCTTAGATTATAACCCTACATCTAAATTTTGGGCTCATGACAAGATAATCCCTCGTGAAGATGCAAGCTTCGAAATACTCACCTATCTAGACAATGAAGAGATACCACCCAAGATCAAAGCAGACATCGAATCTCATGACCGTGATAGTAATTGGTGGAAAGTATACGGCCTCGGTCTAGTAGGCGAACTAGAAGGAAACATTTTCAAAGGCTGGGAGTTCGTCGACACACCACCACAAGCTAAAGAACTTCTAGGATACGGCTTAGACTTCGGTTTCCGACCTGACCCGTGCGCCCTCATATCCCTATGGCGTATAGATGGTGGCCTGTATGCCCATGAAGAATGGTTACAAACTGAACTCACACCCGACCAGATCATAGCTAAGACAATTATGACCACACCACCTAATAGTCTTATAGTAGCGGATAATGCACGCCCCGAAATTATCACTCAAATGCAACAAGCAGGATTGCAAGTAGTTGCATGTGTGAAACAAGAAAACATTAACGGCGTACATGTTGGAGTTAACGGTCAGCTAGAAAAGATGGCTCAAGAAAAATTTGTAGCATACGGAAATAACCTAGAAGAGGAATATTTAGATTATCGTTATACTGAATCTAAAGACGGTACTTTTACATCTAAGATACCTACAGGTAAAGATCATCTTATTGACGCGCTAAGGTATGTATGGTATTGGACTCACAGGCGTGATATATTAGAGACTGCGATGGCAGATATTTTGAGAGAGTATAAATGAGACTTAATCCGTTCAGCAATAAAACTAAAGTATTTGCTAGTAGTAATGATCTTGCTAACGTGGCTCAAACGAGTTTATCTGCCCAATATACTACCCCTGGTATGCTTGCCCGATCTGCGTACGATAATGGTTTTGCGCCTATCTCTGCTATTTGTGACGAGATTTCTAAACGTAATATCCATTTAGGGAATCTTACTAATCCTGATAGTGACGTTAGCGCACAGTATCAGTTTTGGAATACTATGATAAGGCCTAACGATCGTATGGGTTTCATGCAGTTTATAGATACGCTCGTAGCGGGTTTCTTATCTAAGTCAGAAATGTCTTTACTTTTGTGGCATCCTAATGGTAATAACCCTCAGATACCTGGCGCACCCGAAGGTGGTTTTACGCTTGATACTATTGGCGGGTTTACTATTGTCCCTGACGACTGTAAAGGATTCACTGCGCAGAATGAGGAGGAATGGCAGATAGATTTTGGTAGTGCGGGCGGCGGGCTACAAAAATTCTATCGTGATAGTATTATTACGCTTAAGTATTCTTTACTACCTGATGATGGAGTTACTGGAGTGTCCCCTGGTTCAGCTTCAGCTCAAGAGGCAGCGATACGTGACAGGCTTAATCAGTATCAGCGGGCGATGTTTGATAATGGTGCTACACCCTCTTTGATAGTTACTATTCATGCTCGTACTCATGACGAATATAAATCTATGCAGCAAGCTTTTGAGAAAGCTAATAGAGGTGCGTCTAAAGCACAAGGCGTTGTATACCAGTCTGTTATAGATAGTGGTAATGCGATGCTTGCAGGTACAGCACAACCACATATTGAAGTAACTGTAGTAGGTACAACTAACAATAAACTTGCTATATCTGAGATAGTAGATTTCACACAGACAACTATCACATCGAATTACGGTGTGAGCCCTATCATCTACGGTGACGCTACAACAACCACTTTCCAAAATCAGAACCTAGCTGACAATAAATTTATGGGTAGAGTACAAGCCATACTTGTGCGTTTGTTCTCATCGTTCGAAAATGAGCTAGCTAGAGTATGCAACCTATCTGAGCTACCTTTTACTTTTGTGTGGGATGATGTAGAGCTTGATATTGCCGAAGAGCAAAAACTTAAAGCCGAAGTGAACACCGAAATCACTAAAGCATTCTTGGCTCTCACACAGTCAGGTGTTACGGCTTTACAAGCAGCTGAAGCACTCGCTCTTAGTGACGAATGGAAATCATTAGTGATCTCTACTCCTGAAGCTACTATCCCTACAACTCTCAATAAGATAGAACCACTATCACCGTTAATGTTAGAGGGTTGTACTTGTCCTGACCATCAAGAAAATAGGGCTTTCGCGCCTAAGCGTGTTAGCGAAACAGAACAAACGGCTCAAAAAAAAATTCTAAATCTGCTCAAAAAGATCGCTCAACAAATCTTCGATAAGAAATCTACGAACGCTACAGGTATCAGCGAGCTAGATCAACAATTTATTGATGAGCTTACTAGTGTTATGCGTACAGGTGCGGAAGTGACAGGCGCACAAATAGTAAACGAAGCTAGCCTAGATCTAGTGTTGGCTGATTTCGGCGGACTATCGAAACAGTCAGTAACACGGTTAGAGAAACGCGCCACTAAAGTAGTCACTAACTATAAAGATTTCGTTACCGAGAAACTAGACGCATGGAGCGACCAAGATACTAAAGACGTGTTTTCTAGTTTCTATAGCGACAAGATAGAATCTCGTTCTAGTCTTATCTCTCAGCAAGAAACCAAGAATGCGTATCAGAATGGTGAGCTTGATGGTTCGGAAAATATAGATAAGTGGCTGCGAAAAAATCAGCCGTTATCGTATATTATTAAAACTTGGACTACAACGTCAGATGCGCCTTGTAGGTTCTGTAAAAAGATGGATGGTACTGAGGCGGGTATTAAAGATAGTTTTATTCCTGGCGGTCTGATAGATGCGGGCGATGTTAGCCTTAGGTTAGATCCTGCGTATGGTGACGGTACAATACCTGACGCTCATGCTAATTGTCAGTGTGTGTTTAAATTTAGTTTGAAATCAAAATAAGGGGCAAAGAATGGCAAATACTCAAGTAAGAATTAGATCACCTAAAGGTAACGTAGGTGTTACCGATGTAGTAGATGCGGGTGAGCTATCTGCTTATTCGCAAGGGGCTTTATCTGGTTTTGGTGCTACTAGCGCCGCATCGTTTACTATACAGATCGGTGGTTCATCTAGTGTTCAAGATGTCGCTGTAGGTAAAAACCCTGCAGGTGAATCTGAGCTTTTTGTTGGAACTAGTGGTACTACTATCCCGTTCATTATTGGTGGTGCGCCTGGTACTCCAGGTCAGTCTCGTACAGATGCGCTAGTTTTATATAAAGATCCGTTTACTACATCGGTAGTTAATAACGGGTTAGATGTGACTGACTATGCTGTAGTTGCTGGTACGCCTGCTACTACTGGTACTCAAGTTCCACCGAATGATGCTGCTATCAGGGCTGCGATACCTACAGGTTCACTAAAATTTGTTGCTGTTATCGGGTATGTCACAATCGCGCAAGGTGCTGGAAGTATTACAACTGGAAACTTTGTTATTAATCGCTCGCAGTTAAGTGGTTTACTTTCTGTACCTCGACAGCTCGAATTAAAAAATGGCACAGGTGGCCCTACGATTTTAACAGCAAGTTATGTAGACCAGCTCACTACTTCAACATTGCGAACCAATGGTGGGCTTATTGATATTGAAGGTAAGGTCTACGCCTATAATGCTGGTTCGGGCGCAGATAGATATATGGATGTTCAACTGTTGTGTGACGGTGCAGTTATAGTGACGCATGCTCTTATAAGCATTCCTCTTAACACAACTGCAAATGCTTATTGTTTTTACGGGTTTAATTTCCAGCACACACCTGCTGCTGGCACACACGTATATAAAATTCAAGCAAGAGGTTCAACAGCTTCATCGGTTGCTTTTGGTAATGTTCTTTCAAGCCTCAAAGTCACTGAAATATCATAACCAATGAAGCTAATATTCATTCGAGAAAAAGATAATGAAACTTTCGAACTTGGCGCTTACCCTTGCGGGGCGTACAGGCTAGATAGTAGTGTCAATATTCCTGGCGGTACTAATCTCGATGTAACAGGCTATGAATATTCGGGTAGAGATGGCGGCTATCAAACTTCGGCACGTACACAACGCCGCCCGTTTACAGCACCGTTTCAGATACGTGAAGATCGTACTACCACTAAAGGGCTTTTCGAGTTGATGCGTGAAGCTTCTGGTTTTTTTGTACCTAAAGATGATGATCTTATCCCGCTCTATTATACGGTCGAAGTGTATACGGACGATCGTGTGCAGTCGTCTTATCAGATGCGTCATGGTACTATTTCTGTACCGTTTCGGGCTAAAACTGAGGTGGGCGAATCGTTGGCTCAAGCGGAAGTATCGTTTATTTTTGGTGATCCTAACCTTTATCCTATTGGTGATAGTGGTACTACTGTAAGACTTTATGCTGGCGGGCAATCTCTTACTCTTAATGGCCGTAAGTGGGATGTTACTAACGGTGCTATGTGGTCTACTACTAACGGTAAATTGTGGCTTAATGCTGGCGGTTCAGGTGATCCTGTTTCTGTAGATGTGGTGTCTATCACTACAGTGCCAGTGTCTATCGTGTCTAATGGGCAGCTTGTAGATCCGATAATATATAACCTTACTAACGGATCGTTTTTTGCTTATGATGGTACTCTATCGCCTAGTGACGTTTTGACTGTAGATACTTTTGGTAACGTGCTAGTCAATGGTGCTGCGCCTGCTTTCCCTTATTCGGGTAGTCTTACAGCGTCCAATGGTACTAACACGTTTGCTCTGGTTGCTGCGGGTGGTTCGCCTGGCTATGTCGATCTAACTATTTTGGGTGCTTTCTAGTGTGGCAGCTCGAATATTCTTATGATGGTGTACCGATAGGGGATTTGTTTCCTATCAGTTCAGGATTCACTAGCAAGATAGAACGCAATGGTGTAGGGTCTATAAATTTTAGTGTTTCTTTACGTAAGCTAAAACAGTTTTGTGATGATCTGCAGTTTGATATTACACGCATGTTCACACCTTTGAAATCTTCTATAAGAATGATAGATCGTGACGGTACTAGTAAAACTATGGGCGGTTTTTTGGCTGCTACTCCACAGTTTAGTTTTGGTTCTAGCGCTGACGCTACAGTAGCTTTTACTTTTGTTGGCTGGCTAGGTTTCACTGCGGGTGGTTATATGATCCCGCCTTATAGTTATAATGCTAATTTTGATTATGTGGCTCAAAGAGCTATAGAGCTTATGGTAGAGCGTAGTTATATTGCGGGCGCTATATGGCCTATATCTGCTAGCCCTAGCTTAAACGTGCTGCCTGTAGTTAGTGGTACGTTGGATGCCCCTAAAACTCTTAAAGATTTTTTGCTTGAACGTGCAGATAATACTGAAGGTACGGGCACGTTCGATGTGTATGCTGACCCTGACGGTGTTATAAGCTTATATGAGAAATATGGTTTTGATATTAGTGCTGATAATACTTTTGTTTACCCTGACGATGGTACTAAATATGGTCTTAAAGGTATAGATTTCCCTCAGTGGGATCGTTATATTTCTGACATGTTTCTTACTGGTGCTGGTAATGGTTATAGTTCTACTTCGGGTGAAGAGGGTGCGGCTATATTTAGTGAAGCTCGCAATACTGATACGATAGCGAATACGGGTTATTGGCAGTATGCGTCTAGCGAATCTGACATATCGGATCAAACTACGTTGGATGCTAAAGCTACAAGTTACGTTAAAGATACAGATAAACCGTTTTCTACACCTAACCTTAAACTTGATGGTGATAATTTTAAAGTATATGACCATGACCAGGGTGGCGATCTGTGGCTTGGCGATGTGATTACAGTGAATACTACCGGATGGGTAGATGGACTATTACCGTTAGAAACCCCTTTGACTTTACGTATCAATAGTGTCGATATGACTATAGATAAAACAGGTCATTGTGATCTTGCTTTAGGTATGATGGCAGATGGCTGATCTAGCTAAAGAATTAGCAGATATAGAACGTGAGCTTCTAGCGCTTACAGGTAATCAGCCGCCTAATCCTAGTCAGATGCAAATCTATACTGTTACGTCTTCCACAGTGAGCAATCCGCAAACTATAAAGATCGTATTTGATGATGGTATTATTCGGCTAACAAACGCTTATGCTATAACTCCAGGCGGTCTATTAAATATTTCTTTTAACCTGGGCAATCTAGAATTATATATTGGTGGTACTGCCCCTATCAGTTTTGTTGTTGTTAGCTTGGGGAGTTTTCATCTTGTCTAGCGTACCTCAAGAAATCGCCGATATAAAACGGGAACTTGCAGCTATCAAAGCTGGCTTTAAAGGTACACCTGCAGAATTTACGGGTGCTACTCTCACGTCTCAAAGTTTCACTATAACCCCTACAACTTCGATGATAATAACAGTAGATTTTGAATATACAGAATATCCTGAACTATATGTTTCGGGTGTGAGGCTCTTACCTTCAGCTGTGATCTATGTAGGGTATGCGCACCGTCGGAGTCTTTACGAATGGTATATAGAATATGACGTTGCTTTTGGTACTGTCCGCTGGGATTGTCTACTAATTTCCGAGAATCCCCCGACATTATTTACTTTAACTCAGGTATCTTAAAATGGATACTCCTACACAAATAGCAGATATTAAACGACGGTTAAGAGGGCTCAAAGCATCGAGGCCAGCTAGCCTAACTCAAGTTAAAGTTTTCGAGATAGCACAATCTTTTGCTATAACTTTACAAGCTTCAGGTTCGCCAGGGGATGAGGCAGTATTTTCTTTGACTATAGTATGTTCTGATAAACCTATGGTATCTAGCGCGTTGGATGATTTTATTTTATTTCCAGTAAAGATCGTACCTAGAGAGTCAGTATGGACTATTACGGGTAATACTGCACAGCGTTTTGTCGTCGCTCATAATGTTTCGGCGAGTATAGTTAATGAGACTGTTACCCCTAGAGGCTTTGCTTTGAATGGTATATCTGGAACGATTGTAAGGATAAGTTAATGAAAGCAAGACTTCGAATTAAAGAGAAACAAGTACGAGCAGAATGTAAACACTGCTCACGTTTCCTATCAGAGATACACGGTACAACTAACACTATTGTTAAATGTTCTAGCTGTAAGCGTGACAATCAGATAAACATCGTGTATAGTGAAGAGTAGACGACAGGTGTGACACACATGGTGTAACTGTTAAGAGCCAGAAACGAAAGTTATGGTTAAAACATTAAATAAAATTCAAGAATTAGATGCGGATCAACAGAAACGCTCTAATATTGTGGTAGCAGCATCCGGTTTAGTGATGGCTAATAAAGAACGCCAAGATCCTATGCTCGCTCAAGTGCGCCTACGTAACGGCGATATGGTTTATGTTAAAGACCTTCCAGTTATTAACAATAAAGACCGCCAACCTAACGGTGATTATCAAGTAGCTCTAGTTGTAGATCATACTGGTAAAGCCGAAGATCAAGTAGGTGCGGCATGGTTATTTGTAGAAAATGGGATTCTTAAAGCGCTTGTAGTTTGGTCTACTAATCGTAAAGCTAATGATCTTAAACCTCTAGCAGATGATGGTTTCTTACAGTTCTCTACAGAGGGTTGGGTAGATAGTATTGATGATAGTGGTAAGTATGGTGATTTTTGGATAGATACTTTGAGTCCGGTGACTTCGGGTAATGATCCTGCTACACAAGTAATGAACAAAGTTCTAATTGCTAACGCGTTTAATGCGGAAGCCGAAGGGGAAATAATGACAAAAAAAGAAAACGAGATTACGCCTGAAGAGCGCCAATCTATTATTGATGAAGTTAAAGCTGAAATCATGGCGGAAATTCAAGACGAAACGGTCGCTGAAAATGAAGTTGAGAACGATGTAGAAACTGAAGAAGAAACTACTCCCGAAGAAGAAGTAGAAGAAATCGAAGAAGAGAAAGTAGAAAAAGAAGTGACTAAAAACAAAATTAGTACAACACCTAAAACGCCTGTAGCTAATCAAGCTGCAAAGCAACCTATCGTAAGAGTAACTAATGAAGCTGCTCAAGATGCTGCAGTTGCAGAATTTGACCGTGTGCTTAATCAAGCATTCCGTGATGGTTCTGGACGCGGTGGTGTTGCTGCAGGTATGAAAGCATATAAAGATAGAGTACAAAATGCTGGTATTACTGGTAGTGCTATTCTTCCAGATAAGATTGTTTCTACATTCTTTAAAGCTTGGATGGATAACGAAGGCTCATATTCTGCTTTCAAATTTATGAACTCTAGAGCTGGATCTGTTTATGCTGCGTCATCTACTGATACCGCGTTAGGTCACGCTAAAGGTGAAGCTAAAGCTGAGCAAACTGTAGATCTTGTACGTCGTGATCTTAAAGCTGTAGGTCTGTATAAGAAACTTATCATTGATAAGCAAGATCTTTTTGATGATGAATCTGGAAACCTAGTTAAATTTCGTGCGCAAGAACTTGCTGCTCGTATCCAAAACCAAATTCTTGTAGCTGCTCTTTTGGGTGGATCTCAAGAAGGTTCTGTAGGCGGTACTGGCGGCGGCGGTGGCCGCGGCTTGTTCGGTATTGTACCTGACTCTGCGGCTGGTTCTGGTTTCGGTCCTAAAGTTGCTACTGCTATTGCTGGTACTTCTAACGAAGATGCTTACAGTGCTGTAGTTAAAACTATTGGATCTATTGCTATCACAGCTGGCGGTAATGTTACTAGTGCAGGGCTTACATCTACAGGAATTACTTTATTTGTACCTTACGCTGCAGGTGGTGCTTCATGGATTACTAAGCTTTTGCTTACTAAAGACTTGAGCGGTAACTACATGTTTAATGGTGGAAATCTTGAACAAATGTTACGAGTTAAGCAAATAGTTGAAGTACCAGAATTGGCTGCAAGCAATAAAATTATTGCCGTAGCTGACGCTGCTTATCAACTTTACGGTGAGAATAAGCCAGAAATGTACCCATTCTTTGATACAGAAACTAACAAAGATGTGTTACTTGCTGAGCAATATATTGCTGGTTCACTTGCTGGATATAAGCAAGCTGCAGTTTACACACCGTTTAGTAGCTAATCATGTTAGATAAGTCTCAATTCGCTCTACTGTCAGGATCACAGGCTTTAGCTTGCCTAGATACGGGCGATTTTGAGACTGTCCGTAACACTATGGAAGCTAGGCTTTTAAGTTCGCTTTGTATGACTGAAGCACCCGCTGAAGATGACGCTAATATTTTGCTTTGGAATCAGCTACTAGCTGACGCTTTGGCTATATCGGTGTTAGTTAAACAGGATGAAGGTATCAAATCGGAAAGTATGCGTAACTATTCGTATACTTTGGCTGATTATGCTAATTCTTGGCGGATGTTACACGAAAAATCGGGCGATCTTTTAGCTATTTTTAACGTATGTGATAGCGGGGTTACGTTTCAAACTAATCTTGCTGGACGTATTTATGGTCATCGTCATCATTATTATGGATGTAGCTGTCATGAATGTGTTTAGCGGGCGTTTTGGTGCGAAAATTGATGCTGTTTATACGGTACAGAATCGTAAAGGTGGTTTAGGTGTAGTTGCTGGGTCTTCTACACCTGTCACTATCATTGTGGATGAGTCTTATACGTCGGCTTGGCAGTCAAATACTATCTCTCAAAATTGGGACATCATGGTATATGGTCAGGCTGGTAGCGTTTTGGAAGATCCTAAATGTGTTGGCGGTACTATCGAATTTAACGGACGTAAATTACGTATTGAAGCTTATGCTTTATCGCGTAATCAGCGTAGCGGGCAAACTGCTCATATCGAGTTAGGTTGTTCACAGTTATGATAGGGCTCGCAGTTTTGCAATATGTGGCATCTAAGATAGATGGGTTGGAAGTAGATACGAATTGTTTCTATGAAGATCTACCTATTGATTATGACACAGGGCAGATGATGCGTTATGGCGTTTTTGTTACTACTGAACCAGCACCTATGACGCGTACTTCGGATGATACGCAATATCTAACGTTTTATGTCGCTATAGGTGAAGGGGCAGAGGATGCTGACGGTAATACTATTGCTGAAAAATACGAAACAGATCGTATCCTGCAAGCAATACAAAAAACTGTTAAAGATTCCGATAGTGACTGGCAAGCGTTAAGCGAACTAAGTGTTAACGGTATAGAAGAAAAATATTCAGATGTACGTCTAGAACTCACAGCGTCTAAACAGCGTGGGGTTACTTTGACGAACGGGGCTATAGTCAAAAGTATTGTAGTTAAAGTTATTTATAAATAGAAAGGGTACTAATGAGTACTAATGATTTCACAGGTATGCGGAAAGTAACTATCAAAGATACTGCCACTGGCGGTACTGGCGAGTTTGTTGTTATGAATCCGGACAAGGTAGGGGCTGATGGTTTCACTATAGCTTTAGAAGCTAATGAGGTAACAGAGTCATCTATGGCAGGCGATAGAGTTTCACCGAATGGTACTAATACTAGTGCTGCTACGTTATCTTTGATCCCTAGAAGTATTGATGATCTAGCATCTATATGGCCGCAAGGGTATGATGCGACTACTGGCACATGGCAGCCAACACTAGGCAAATGTGTTTTATCGGATGTTACTTTGGCTTACGAGAAAGTTTGCGATTCTAAAGGTAACGTTATCTTACGTCACGCAGAAATATCGTTGGCGTTTGAGCTTGCGCTTGCTCGCGACGATAGTTTCACTGCAGAGGTTATGGTTTACCCGTCATGGTCTTTAGGTTCAGAATATGGACTAGCTGGAGATCTTGCTAGTGATATGATCCCTTACCAAGTGTATGACGGTGTTTATGATGCGTCTACTGATCTTATTGATTTCGATGCAGTAGGAAGTTAATACTGGGATGGTAGTGAGACTAGTTGGGCTGGCTAGTCTCATTATCTAGAAACGAGGATTCTTAAATGGATGATCTGATTAATGATGAAGTCCGTAGATTCTTCCCTGGTCAAACTGACGAGCAGATACGCCAATTTTATGAGACAGCTAAAGCGGCTGAGGTAACTAAAGAAAGTATCTTTGAATCGGACTTGTCACATGCGCGTATTATTGATGCGCTTGGATGGGATGCTTTCAAAGAATATATGCGTATCACTACGGGTACAGACTATCTGGAAGATGATGATTTTGTTGCTCTTACTGAAGCTGTATCTTTTGTGCGGGAGATAGATAACCTTGGTTTATATGCTGCTATCTATGGTGCTGCAGCGGAAGCTACAAGTAAGAAAACTGTGGCATCTCGTAAAGAATCTTTAAATAATATTACTGCCCCTTTAAATAAAAATGAGATCGCTAAAGGTGTTTAGATGGCAGGTAAAAATGAAGTTATTATCGAGTTTATCGGTGAGGATGGTAAGCTAAAAAAAGCTACCTCGTCAGCTAAAGAATCTATTGATGAGGTTAAAAAAAGTTCGGATCAGGCTGACGATTCTTTAAAGAAAACCGGAGATTCTGGTAGTACCTCTGGCGATAAGATCTCTAAGGGTTTTAAAGTTGGCGCTGCGGCTATAGTTGCTGTGGGTGCTGCGTCTGCCGCTGCAGTAGGTAAGCTTGCTAAAGATGCTGTAGCGGCCTATGCGGATTATGAGCAGCTTAGTGGTGGTGTAGCTAAGCTTTTTGCTAAAGATGGTGCGACTGTCATGGAGTACGCTAATGATGCGTATAAGACAGCTGGCCTTAGCGCTAATCAATATATGGAAAGCGTCACAGGGTTTTCTGCATCTTTGATTTCTGGAGTGGGCGGCGATACTGCTAAAGCTGCACAGCTCGCAAATGTCGCTATTAGTGACATGTCCGATAATGCTAATACTTATGGTACGGATATGGATTCTATCCAACGTACCTATCAGGGTTTCGCTAAGTCACAATTCGGAATGCTTGATAATTTGAAGCTTGGCTATGGTGGTTCAGCTTCCGAAATGGCTCGCCTGATCAATGACTCTGGCGTGCTTGGTGACACGATGGTAGATGCCGCTAGTGTCTCTACTGTTTCGATGGATAAGATCATTGAGGCTGTTCACGCTACACAAGTAGAAATGAAAATAGCGGGTACTACTGCTAATGAAGCTGCTTCTACTATTTCGGGTTCGCTTGCTTCTACTAAAGCTGCTTGGACTAACACGCTTGGCGCGTTTGCTTCAGGTGACGATAATGCTATTAGTGAGGCCATGACTGGGCTTGTAGAGTCCGCTGGTAATTTTGTAGCAAATATTTCTACTATTCTGCCTGACGTACTTAAAGGTATTGTTACTTTAGTTAGCACTCTTATACCTAAGATACCGCCGATACTTGCTGATCTTTTACCTGCTTTCATTACGGGAGTTGTTAGTGTTATTGAGGGTCTTGTAGATGCTATGCCGGATCTTATTAAAGTTTTGGTAAAGGTTATACCGGATCTTGTCGACGGGCTTGTAGACGTATTTTTGAGTATTGTCGATGCGTTACCAGAAATTTTAGAAGGTTTCTTAGATCTTTTTACAGCGCTTGCTGAGGCTTTGCTTGATCCGGATGTTATCAAGAAAGTTATCGAATCTTTAGCTAAAGCTATCATTGGGCTTGTAGAGGCGTTTGTAGAATTTATTAAAGATCCTACAGCGTTAGATTCTATCTTACAGGGTGCTATCACTCTGTTTACTGAGATTGTAAAAGCGTTACCTGACATTATTGTCGCTCTAGTGAAAGCGTTACCGGATCTTATTAAAAGTCTCGTATCGTTTCTTACTAAGCCTGACAATCTTCAGATGGTTATAGAAGCAATGCTTACTTTAGGTAAAGAGCTAGTTAAAGCTATACCTGAGATTATTATGGCTATCCTTACTGCTTTGGGTGATCTTATACCTGGTATCAAAGATCTATTTTCGCGTGCTGGCGATAAAATTAAAGAGGTATGGAATAGTATTGTAGATTGGTTTAAAGGTCTTCCCGACAAGTTACTTAAAGCGCTTTCTGGTATTGGTGATGGTATCAAAAATATTTTTGATGATGCTGTAGATGGTATAAAAGAGGGTTTCAAATCTGGTTTAAATTGGGTTATTAAACAGATCAATAAGCTTGTCAAAGCTGCGAATAAAGTTATTGGTTGGATTCCTGGCGTAGACATGAAAATTCCTGAAGTGCCAGAATTAGCTTCGGGGGGGTATGTTAATTATGCGGGCGGCGGTAGCATTCGGGGTGCGGGTTCTGGTACTTCGGATTCTATACCTGCTATGGTTTCTAATGGTGAGTTTGTTTTGAAAGCTAGTGCTGTACGTCGTCTTGGTTTAGATAATGTCGCTGCTATGAATGAAGGTAAATCTACTGGTAGGGACGCGCCGATAGTTGGAGAGATGCATGTTAAAGAGGAAGCTGACGCTTTGGCGATTGCTCAACAAATAGGCGCTTTAGTACGCTGGGCGTGATATAGTAGAAATGTAAATACGAAAGGGAAAATGATGACAGCCAAAATGACACAAGCGGAAGCTTTAAAATCTGCACGTAAACGATTTATGGTAACGAGGTTAAAAGTTACCGTTCTACAAATACTTAATATTGAAGACGATAAGGTAGATGCTGAGTTAGAGAAACTTTTGAAGCCGCTCACTAAAACTTTTGGCGCTGAAGTTGCTACAGAAATATTAAATGAAGCTATAGATGCTGCAGGCGATAAGTTCGGTGAGATCATGGATGCTGGTATGAAACAAATCATGAGTAACAATAAGCTTTTAGAGGAAATAGGTAAAGAGGCTGCAGCTTTAGAGGCTAAATAATGTTAGTTACTTTACTTGTATCGTGTGCTACCTGTGAAGGTACTAAAGCTTTAAAACAAGCTGCTATAAGTGAGGGGCATAATGTGACTATAGAACTTGTTAAAGGTTCGGACGATAGAACTAGAAAATCTGCGTCTTTAGGTATAGGTATTCCTGTGCTTATTGGTGAAGATGGTTCGTATTCTGACGATGGTAAAGTATGGCATGGTACGGTCAAGAAACGTACGCATGTGACTCATCCTGTGGTAGAGGTTGTTGAAGATGCCGACGACGATAAATCTGAGTAACGAATTTCTTGATGGTTATAATCAGTCTACTGATACAGCTATAGAAAATCTTGCTGATCTTGTGAATGTCGAGATGAGAAAACTTGCGCCGTTTGCTAAACCTTCACAATATCTCTATGGTTATCCTGGTACGCCTGGTAGTCTCGTTAAATCTTTAACTCGTAAAGGTAAGGGTAAACGTACTCAAATTGTTTCTAGTGTCCCTTATGCAATACGACGTAACTATGAGAACAATTTGAACCCTCAAACTACTCATTATATTGAACGTGGTATAGATAATGTTATGCGCGGGCAGACTTCACGATGGTGGCAAGCCGAAAGAAAATAAGGAGACAAAATGGTACAAGTAATAGAACGCAAAGACATAGGTTTAGTAGAGCCAAAATCTAGAACTAAATTCGGTAAAACCCCTAAAGGTTTGGCTTGGCATTGGGAAGGCGGAGGAACTCCGGAAGCAACTCTAGAAGACTCTAAAAAAACTCTTAGATCTGTACAAAAATCGCACATGAACAATAAAGCCGAAGGCTATGTCGATATTGCTTACAATATCGCAGTTGACTGTCTTGGAAATATTTTCATATTGCGCGGCTGGGACGTTCAAGGCGGAGCTAACGGAGGTTCAGGAGACTCAAACACAGCATATATTTCGGCGGTTTATCTTTCTGGCCCTGGCGAACCGTTTACTGATGCGGCCAAAGAAGCTGCTGCTGTTATTAGAGGTATGGCTAACGGTCGCGGTATCGGTTCAGAAAATTATCCTCATTCTCATTTCAAGGCAACATCATGTCCTGGACCAGAAATAACAGAGTTCATTAAAACTCTTGGCTCTGCTCCAGCTCCGGCAAACCAGACGTCCACACCAAGTTTGCCTAGCTGGGGTGGTTTCCCGTTACCTAAAGGTCATTACTTTGGTGTATATAATAAAGGCGATAAACTCAACCACTCAGGTGTTGGCGACACATGGGCGCAAGGTTTCATTAAAATGATCCAGCGCGAAGTGAGCGTCACAGATGATGGTATTTTCGGCAATCAAACTCGTGGAGCTGTTATCAATTATCAAAAAGCAAGAGGTTTAGAACCAGACGGTTTGTTCGGTGCGAAATCTTGGAACTCAAAATAAAGGAAATTATGAATAAAATTACTAACTACAATAAATTTATCGTTGCTCTATTGGGTGCGCTAACAACTTTCGCGGCAGATAAAATTGCCGATACAAGTTGGGCGACTCTTGTTACTTCAGTGCTTACAGCAGCACTTGTGTTCTTTGTGCCTAACACAGAAAAATATTAAGACTCTCGCCTGAAACTGTTTTTGCGGTTATCTACCGCTTCCCTTATTGAAGTTATATCTTCAGATGTTTTGATGTGCATTATCATTAGGCCGTTTACTACGTCTGTGAAACCATCTATTTTTTGTTCAACAGTATCGAAACGTTCGTCTACTATTTTGGCTGCTTCTATCGCTTTTAGTTTTACTGTATCCATGTCTTCACGTATTAGATCGACACGCTGTGTCATTGTGGGTAAGCCTGTATGATTTACAGCATTATTTATTTGTAGAGTGTCGTCTTTTATTTCTTCTACTTTTTTGTTACCTCGGTTAGTTATTATTACGCCGAGTAGTCCGATGAGTGCGACGATAATGATGCCAAAAAAGTTTAAAGTGCCTTGGGATATTCCTAACATGGTTTTATATTAACAGATACTTAGGGTGTTAAATGTAATATCTGCCACTTACTGTAATTTTAGAAGGTCAAATTCGTTAAGAATAATGTTTTGGCCTAGCCATTCGCGTGCTTGCTTTAACGTATATCTTCGTAGTTCGATAATGTCCCATATTCTTACCCATAGATCGTAATCTGGTTTCGGGCTGGCGTTTGCTTGGATAATCATAGTGTCCACATATTTTCCACAGCTTGTGGATTCTACGAAACGGGCGAACATTATAGGATTCTTCTCTAGGATCATGTGTTCTGTACCGCACACGCATTGGATGTTACGCGGGTCGAATTGTACTTTGATGTATGACCTCGAAATGATATGTGAGTTCGTTAAAGTATCGTTACATTGGCTTATATGGCTGTCTGCTTCACATTTACCTTGGGCTCTTACGAACGCACTGGTTCGCCTATCGAGAATATCGCGTAATTGTCTCTTAGAAGGATTAGATAGTTTAGGCATA
>ERZ869921.740-NODE-740-length-16534-cov-6.528794_pt1 | contig 16534 bp, 19 predicted proteins | sample MGYA00579310_ERZ869921 | MGnify/ENA primary metagenome ERZ869921 (study PRJEB32216, sample SAMN09231816) | wastewater metagenome | place: USA: Maryland | collected 2016-06-21 | study: EMG produced TPA metagenomics assembly of the PRJNA472060 data set (Reclaimed...
AAAGAAACTGGATATACTCAGAAACATATATCAAATATTCTAAACGGTAAATCACGCTCTCACCTAACACAAAAGCCAGTCAAATAATGACTGGCTTTTGATTACGCTCTTAATTTTATGGCTAAAAAAAATTAAGAAATTATGCTGATGCGAGATAAAGATAGCGACCAGTTCTACGAGCGTAAGGGATGACAGTCGTAGCAGAAACATTCAACAATGTATTATTAAATACTGTCGTTGGTAATGTAACTGCACATGCTGCAGCTAATGTGTTAAACTGAACGGATGGTCGAACATAAGTGTTTGCTGTGAAGGTTGTAGAACCAGTTGCAGTCGCATCTGTAGTCACCAAACCTGCCCAAACGAGGCGGTCTGTTGAATCGGATACTTTACCACCGATAACAACTGCCAAGTATGTTTGATTCGCTGCTGAAGCTGTAAGTTCAACACCATCTTCATAAATTACTGATTCACCAACCGCTCCAGATGAAGAAATCGCTTCTTCCAAAAAGGTAGAAAGGATTGAAGAATCAGACTTGATTTGGTCAAGAGAGATTGTGAAACCTGTTTCAGATTTAGTAATCGTAGTTGAAACTGTTTGATTAAATTCATGAAAGGTTGCTGCAAATACAACACCTGTAACGGTATTTTGTGTGACTTTGTATAAACGGAGGTTATTCCCTCCACCTGTGATTTGTGCCATGTTAATAACTTTTTATTTAATTAGAAAATTGTTGAGATTAAGCGGAATCTCTGTTCTGTTGTTTTTTATCTCTTAACTCTAAAAGACCTTGTAAAGATTTTATAGTGTTATCAAGATACTCCATATATATCGTATCAAAGTCTGAATTTTCATTCAGTTCTAATTCGAGAAGGGCTTTATTTCTTTCCATTTTATGAATATAAGTATCAAGCGTAGTGACATATCCACGATGCTTCACCATAATATCAGAAATAAGCATACGCTTACCATTTTCCAATATACATTTTAAGACTTGTTCATGGACTCTACCAGTCCATTTTGCAATGTTTCTACGGATAATTCTGATTGTTGGACTTGACCAATATCCCCAATTTGCCATTGACAACCCAGGAACATCGGCTAATTCTTCGATTGTGCAATCTTCAAAATAAGCCAACCCAGAACAACCGAACATAACGCCCCCAACATCATCAGTAAAAGTGGCAAGGTTATTATTAATCCATTCACAATCAGCAGGATGCAAACTATCATCGCAGTCCATCCATATAATCCACTCATTGCTTGAGAGAGAAACCACTTTGTTCCGAGCATTGGCAAAATGAAAGTGAGTATCATTCCACTCCCAAAGATAATGATGTATCGGACCCGCTTGATTAATAAGTTTAAGGGATTCTTCACCTGTTTCCGATTTTTTGTTTTCAAGAATGTAGATATTATCTACATTTGGAATATGTTTAATTGTATTCTCCAACCTGGGTAAATCACTCGTTGAAGCAATAATACATAAATCTAAATTAGACCTCTCTCGCACATCACTTTCCATCTTTCAATATCCTTTTGTTTTATTAAATCGAATTCTTTACTACCAGAAGTAGTTTCAATTTCACCATCCCAATACACATTATTGATTGTGAATGGATATAATTTAGTCGCTAAATAATTATCATTAAACCAAATGCGAATATACTCTGGAATACTTGGCCATTGCGACTTCTTTCCAAAGAGTGCTTGACCAAATCCATAAGGCATGGTTTCATCAATCGGTATTGGTTTAATTTGAGGGTCTTGGTCTTCTTTTCGTGATACGATTGCATCGTATTGAAGTCCAATAATAGAAGGGATTGACCAATCATGGTCTTGTATTTCGTATAAGATATTTGCATCAAGCAAAATATCGTCATTTAAGAGAGCATAAAATTCAGACTTTGAATAATCAACTAATGTGTTCCAAGATTTAGTCACATAGTTTTCTTTGCAACCCTGTAAAACAGTCAATTTACCATCTCTATATCCATCAATTTTACCTGTATTATCAAGGACAATTATTTCATCAACTAATGGATGACTTTCAAATGCTTCTACCAAAGGTGTTATTCTTTTTGTCCTGAATAATGTAGGAATTAAAACGCTGAAACTCATCGTATCTCTCTATATTTTCTTTGTATAATAATTCTTGTGCTTCTTCTACCGTGATGTTTTTCTCAAATGCAAGTGATAAACACGCTGCTTGAAAATGGTCAATTCTTTGCATTGATATTTCCTTTTTCTATATTATTATTATATTCAGTTTTTATATTTAGTTTAATTATTCTATTTTGGTGTCACTAATGTTTTAACTTCAAAAAGAATATCAACAATTCCCTTTGAATTGTTTGTATCCATTGTTCCTGAAATAGAACGCATCATTGGAACTGATGTTGAATAATGAAAGATTGTATCGGTTCTATCAAGTGTGAGGTCTGCTTGAACTCTTGCAGTTTCGATTAGTTGAATAATTTCATTCTTTTTAAGTGTGAAATTATCACCGTAATCATCAAGTCTAAAATCAATATACATCATCACCATTGATGTCATTACGAATCCTAATCTATCTTCATACCATGCTTCTTCAGATTCAGTCACAATAAAAGAATAACAAGTATTATCAAATGCGACTTGCTCAGTTTCTTCATATTGCTCTAAAACTGTGAATCCAGCATGTTGTCCGATTTGGTCAAAAATCTCTAAAATATGGTCTGAGCGTGTCATAATGTATTATCCAAATTTTGTGTCCCAAGCATTTTTCAATTTTTCTACTAAATCTTGTTGCAACTGTTCAAGTGCTCTTTCTCTAAACTCAGTTATACCAGGTGTCAAATAGGGTCTTGCTCTCATTCTACTTGTTCCTGTTTCGTGATATAAAGCATAGGGAATCCTTGATACATCAACACCGTATTCAACGCTACTTGTTGAACCAGTTTGAGTAATCTTCGTTATATTACCAGGGGAATTTGTGCGAAGTGCTTGAACTAAATCTCCTGTTCTACGATACAATTTATCAGTTTCATTTCGAGCATTGATTCCAGCAGGGTTTCTACCAGGCCACATATTTTTCATAATATATGGCAGAACTCTTAAAGGTAAATCTTCATTATATTGCTGAATAATGTTATCTACATCTCTTAAAAAGGTAGTATTAACAAAACGAAGAAATGCTTTTAAGTCCATATTAGGCAGTCACGATTTTATACGGTTCTAACATCATTTCCCAACGAGGAACCATGTTTTGAAAAGTAGTGGTCACAGTAATCCCTGATGCTCCACCTTGTTGTTTTTGCAGTTGTGTGATACCCAAAACTCTTTGGTCTGTTGCATAAGGAGACTCCTTAAATAACTGATAAATCATTTCACCACAAACGGTCTTAATATCAAGAGGAATATCTGCTGCAAGCCAACCAACATTTGTAGTCAATTTCCAAAGATTTCCTGAATCAAATATGGCATCACGATAGAAATACCAAACCCCTTCAACATCAAAAGAACTTATATCAATCGTAGTTTGAGTTTGCCAAGAACTGAATGGATTGGCTCTAAATTGAACTTGTGAAATTGGTCCGATTTCTGTTGTCACATGAGCAAGTTTTACTTGTCTATCATTACCTACAAATGTGAAATCAACCGATTCTTGTAAAATCGGCTGACGACACATTGCTTTAATTTTTGCATTCGCAGTTGAAATCCAACCTGTGATTTGAGTATCTAAATCATTAGAATTGGTTTTAACCCACGATGACTTAACTTCATTTAGAGTTAGCATTTTTCTTCTTTATTTGTTTGGGTTTTTCTTCTTTAATTTCGACTTTGAAGGTTGCAACAGATTCATCAGTTGCTTTAGTTTCTGCTTGAACCATTTGAGGAATCCTTTTAGTTTGATTCTCCAATTTTTCAATTTCAATAGCAAGTTCTCCATCAATTTCTTGACCTCCAATTGCGACAATAATGCCATTATTTTTAATGCCTTGTAGCAATTCACCATTAGCATTTCTTACCCAAGTGTTTTTAGGGGTATAACTCATAATATCTTCTGGTTCTTTTTACTTCCAAATTATCTACTCTTTTATCAAGAGTATCAATTCGGTAATCATGCAAATCTAATTTACCTTTGAACTCTTGGAAGGTTTTATCATTCGCTTCAATGCGAGTCATAACACCTTCCATCTTTATAGTCAAATCTTGTAGAGTTGTTCCAATCCAAAGCAAAATTGCTGTTGCAATCGAACCAAGAACAGTTAGAATAACTGATACACTCTTTTCAATTAAAAGGTTTTTAATATCCATTTAGAAATTCATTTTAATTATGCTAAGGTAAAACCTAACTTGTTTGCTACGATTGTATAAATGATAGAATCGTCTGCACCCCAAGGGTCTAATTCTTCTTTTGTAAATTCAACAGGCATTTGCTTAAACATACTATCATCTGCTGATGAATACAATGAAATTATGCCATTAGCATATTTTTCAGAATTATATGGGTTAATCATGATTGAAAAAATCTGAAATGAATCATAAGATTTGATTTCATCAATAGGGACAATTTGTTGTTTCGTGTTCATAGATTAAAATTATATTATATTATATTTTTTAGACAGTCCAATATCCGACTTCTGTTGCTCTCACATTTGCAGTCCATTTTACAGTATATGTTGAGTCTGAAGAGCATAGAATACGGAACCCACCATTTGTATCTTCTGCTTGTAAAGTAACATCCCAGCCAATAGCATTTGTAGATTCGTGAAGTACCGTTTTATTGTTAAATACTGCTTGAGTTGTGTTTGCTCCAAGTGCTCTTCTTATCATTCCTTGTATTTGATATGCAGCACAATTTGCACCGTCTGCTTCATCAACTCCAAGAATTTGTATATCAAGTAAAACAGTTTGATATGATGGTATTCTTACAAAAGACACACCACTTGTTGAGCTGTTAATCTGCATAGGGCGTGTTTGAGCAGCTGGATAAGTGTGGACTTTCATGTGATAAAAAGAAATCTGAGTATCACCATTATTGAAAATATTTCCAGTTGATAATACTACTTGTGATGGATTTCTAACAACACCATCATTACCTCCAAGAATAACACCAAAATCACCAGCAGTATTAATAAGATGATTTCTACCACTTAAAATAGTTCCATAAGGAGCAGAAACAGTATTATCTCTACCACCTAAAATAGATGCGTAATTACTATTAACAGAAATGATATTTGTATTACCACCTGCAATAGTTGAATATGCACTATTTGTATTAATAGTGTGGTCATTACCACCAGAAATTACACTATAATCAGCAGATGAATCAATATAATGACTGGAACCACCTGCAATAGTTGTATAAGAAGATATTGTTTGATTATTTCGACCACCACCAATGATGCTATAACCTGAACCTGATGAATAAGATATTGAATTATTATTACCACCTACAATTATATTATATCCGCCTGAAGTACTACTAATGTTATTGAAATATCCACCACCAATAAATGAGTTATGAGCAGATGCTCCGTTAAATTGACCACCGCCTATTGTAGAATTATATGCGCTATTTGCAATAGTATTAGAAGTACCACCAGATATTGTGCAATAGGACGCAACTGAATTAATGGTATTTGTACTTCCCCCAGCAATAGTTCCATTTAATGAACTAACAGTATTTTGACTACCACCACCAATAACACCTTGCGTTCCAGAAACAGTGTTTCTAACACCACCAAGTAATGAAGAATAACTACCTGAAGCAACTTGCGTGTTTGAAGTTCTTAATATTTGTAAATCAACTGAATTTGAACCACGCTTATTACCACCAGTTGAAGTTCCATCAGGAACGGATGCAAGTATTGAACCAGTTCCTCTTGGAACGATTGCAAAATCTGCATTTGTTCCTGTAAGTATTGATATACCATTTACAGTTATTGTATTATTAGGACTGGTTGTATTATTGAGTTCAGCATGATAAGTCAATCCACCGCCTACCGCAGCAGGTCCCTGTGGTCCTTGCACCCCTTGTGGACCAGTCTCACCAGGCAAACCTTGACTTCCAGTTGCACCAGTTTCGCCCTGTGGACCAACAATGCTTTCCCCTTGAATGCCTTGAGTTCCCTGCGGTCCGATAGGCCCCTGTGGTCCTTGGCTTCCAGCCGATGTAGGTGGAACGATTTGATAATCAGTAAAAGAACCTGGATTTTCTGGGTCTTCTAAAACCATATTCAAGCGTGTTGAACCATCAACATCTTTCATATACAGTTCATAAGGTATCGGTTCTTCATTAGCGTCTAATTTTCTGAAGCGAATCTCTTTACGAGTTCCTCGCAGTCCTTTTTGTGGGTAATCAGGCATTTCTTAATATATTATTTTTGATTAAATCTTATGTGCTGTTAAAATCATCGATGGAATTGCTGGATGGACTGAATTTGCAGGCACGGCTTTAATCGTAATAGCCGTATCATTAACTGCCCAGTATAACTGCACATATTCATCTTCTGTTGTTGTAGTCACTATGAAATTCCAAGCAGCGATTGTTTCAGCAGTTGAACCTGCAACTACAACTTCTGATGCAGACCATGCAACATCTGTTCCATTCTTTTTAAGCCAAATCCAAATCTTTCCAGTTGAAGAATTAGTTTTATCTAATTGTGCTGAAAATTGCACATTATATGTTCCAGGATTTGCAAATGTTATCTTATCGTTATCCACAATATCAACACCATTACTTTCAGCAGTTGTGTTTAATGGGATTGGCAAACCTTCATTTTCATCTTCTTGAGTTAAACTCTGAGTATGGTGAACTACCCACCCACGTTATAGACGATGAGTTGGGCTTCGAGATTCATTGCTTATGCTTACTGTCTTATTTCTAAGATTAGAAGTCTTATTTTGCTCCACTCGTGTACTCGGTAGTCCCTACCGAGGTTTTTGTGTCTTGTACTGACAATCTAAGTGATTTATTGTATCTATCCCATACACGTAAACGATGGATGGGTTTTACGATTTAGTTTATAAATTCAACCTTATATATCGCAGTCTCCAAATAAAAATGCTTCAAGAATCGGTTTCCTGAAGCATTAGGGTAGAAGGAGCATCATATACAAGAATATGATAAGAGGATTAATGGCATTTCGCCATCAACATATATTATAGTTATTAATTATTTTTTGTTCAAAAATAAAAAAGCCCTCATAAAGAGGGCTTTTGAAATCTTAAATAATTGCTTATTTATTACGGTGTAATATCCATCAAGCAGAGAGCACTCGGCCTATGGGCTGCGAGATTCATACGACCTTCAATAAGGATTCGTTGAATGTTCTTTGTGAAATCATCATTGATAACACCTGTTGCAAATGTTGCGTCTTGACGCATAACAAGTGCGAAGTGAGTTGTGTCCATAACCATTACCTTGTCAGATGCAATCAATGTTGTAGTGACAACTGGGAGACCCCAAATTGTGCGTGTATCAACATTTACAGGACCACCAAAGTAATAACGGTCTTCAGCATCTTTGTTCAAAACGATTGTTTCCCAAAGCGATGGGTGCATAACAACAACATTTGGATTAGCAAATGCTACTGTTTCTACCTTTGTAATCATCTTCTTGACTGCATCAATTACTGTATCTGCACCCAATGTGTGAGTTTGGATTCCACTCAAGTTCAAAAGACCTGACATTTGTGGAGCAATTCCATTACCATTAATCAGTTGGTCTTCAACTTTCAATCTGAACATTGTCAAAAGACGATTGTTGATGATTGATTCAGCATTTGCTACATCAGAAAGTGCTTCTGTTGTAACAGGGATATGAACTGCAATCTTACGAGCAATTACTGACTTTTCTTCAAATGCAAGTGCTGCTTCTGGTTTAGCACCACCTTCTAAAACTGCTGCTGCTGCGTTTGTGAATGTTGATTCAGACAAGAACAAATATGATGGCTGATTGATTGTGATTGTCGCAAACAAATCAACGATTGTTGGTGCTTGTGTTGGTGTATATTCAACAAAGTTAGAGCGAACAGAAGTTGTTGCCATACCTGTATTTGTCAAAAGTGTTTTGACATCTACTGATACCCCATCAATTTGTGTATTGATGCCTTTTTCCCACTTAGCAATAGCATTCTTATATTCAGGAGAATTTGTGAACACACCTGCTGGGGTCAAGGATTTCATCTCACCTTTTGGAAGTTCAGCCATCTTGGAAACATTAACTGCTTCTTGGAGGGATTCTACTTCCTTAACAAGTGATTTGAACTCGGCTTTTTCTGAAGTTGATAAAGAGGAAATATTGCTGCCGAGTTCGAGCAATCTTGCCTTTTTGTGTTTAAGTTGATTTTCGATATTCATAGTTGTTATTTGATATTAAATTGTGAATGAAGATAATGATTAAAAATTTGCTCCAACTCAATCTGCTCTTTCAAGTCAATAGGAGTTTTATCCACCGCTTTAGATTCTTCTCCTTCGGCTTGTGCTTCTGCTGGGGCTTCCATTTCAGTCATTACTATTTCTGTTAATTGCGATGCAATTCCTCCGATATTACGAAGTGTAGCGATATAATCTACTACATCAGGATTGACCTCTGGGTCAATGTTTTCTGCTTCTGCAATGAGTTCAGTTACATTAGCATTTACGATTGCAAAAGCATCAATCATTGCTTGTAAATCTACTGAACCTGATGGTGATTCAAGTTCTGTTTGAACTACATTGATAAGACCTATAATTTGGTCTGTTATATTTTCTATGGATTTATCTCCTTCATATTCCATTTGGAATTGTGAAGCATTTTCTGAAAGTGCGATAATTTCAGAAAGCAATCCCATAACTTGCTCTAAGTCAAGGGCTTTTGCTTCTACAACTTCTTCAGTTGTTTTATCTTCATCATAGTTATATGAATCTACAGAAGGCATTGTAGTATTAAGATAGCCCATCTCTGCTAAGTTCATACGAAGTTCATCAAGAGCACCTAATGCTGCTTGCAAAGGTTCTTGCATAGCCGCTAATGGCCCTGCAATTCCTTCATCTTCAATGATTCCTTCAGTTGATAATTGAACAGTCAAGTTATCAATTGGTGTCATCACTTCTGCGAGATATTCTTGGATTTGGTCTAAAAGTTCGTTCATTTGCTTTGTGTTAATTTGTGAGTTTTCTTGTGATTCTTTGTCAAAAGATTCGGACTTTACTTCAACTGTTTTCGTCATGCGATTTGCTGCTCGAACAACAGGACTTGCTTCAATCAAATCAACTTTGGTTAAATGACGATAACCTTCTTTGTCAATGTAATCTTCTTGAACTACATAACCGATTGAATATTCGTCTAACACACCTTGCTTGATATCAGACCAAGCATCTCTGCCCATTTCTTTATCAAGGTTGATTTGTGCCTCAATGTAAAGTCCACCATATTCTTTCAAATCTTCAGGCAATCTTTCATCACCTGCTGGGATTTCTTCTGCTACAATAACTTTACCTATTGGCATTTCCCAGTTATGATAGAGGCAGAATACTGGATATTTGTAATTAAGTGAATCCTGAAAACATCCAAAATCACAGATTTCATTAGCACTATCTACATTTCCATAAACGGAAACGAATGCTTTGACCAGCCCTTCGGTCATATCGTCAAATGAAGTGACGAATGCTTTATGTTGAATTTGATTTGCCATGACCTTATATATCGTGGTTATGTTTGGTTTTTAACCTTCAACAGGATATAGAATACATCTACATCTCATTGAGTTCTTCGCTGTCATCCCAGGAGCACATGGTCTCTTTGTTCTCTCACCATCCCCAAGTGTAAAGAATCCACTTTCATCAGGTTCTTGACCATCGGCTGCTCTGTGGCTTGCTCTTACTCTGCCATCTCTTTGTGTAAGCCAAATGTATTTAATTTCTTTGTCCTTAAAGACCACTTCTTGAACACCTGCTGTTACATTATTTGCAGAATAATCAGCAATAGCAGGTGCATTTACATTCTTGAATTTCTCAAACTTCTTGTCAATCAAATCAATTTTATCTTCAAGCAAATCACTTCTCGATTTGCTTAATTCTTGTTCTGTATCAGAAATCATTTTTTCCATTGACAAGAATAGTTCATCAGAAGTGCGTTCCATCAACTCTCTAATTTGAGTTTGTGCATCAGGACTTATATCATCAAATGCAAAACCTAAATCATTTGCAAGTCTTCTTCTAACATTTTCTTGTGCTTTTAATATGCTCTCATTATATGCTTGAAAATCTTCTCTTTTCAAATTACCATCAGCAATAAACGTAGAGTTTAATCTAATTGATGTAAGAGTTCTATCTTTCATATCATCAATCATTCGATTGACAATGCTTGTAAAGTCTTTACTATTTCTTGTAGTTATGGTATTATACCGTCTCCAAAACTGTGCCTTTGTTTCGACATCATTGGATGGATAGGTTAATCCTTTAATTTTTTTTTTATAGACTCTTTTTGTCTTAGGTTTTTCTGCTGATGCAACTTCAGTCGGTTGTTCATCTTCAGCAAAATTCAAAGCACCAAACCCTGCCTGTGCTACAAGGTCTTGATAGAAGACCTGTTGGCCATTATCAATATCTTCTAACCCAAGTTCTGCTCTTAATTCAGCACGACTGATTGAATTTGAAATATACATTTGATTCAATCTTGCAAATTTAGCATTGACATCTTCTTGCATTGATGGAAGATTTGAAACTTCAAAATGCCATGTTGGTTGCGAAGGAAATTCATAAGAGAAATGGTCATTGATAATTTGTTCAATTTTGGACCACATTCCTGCAATTACATTCTGTATAAAGAATTTACGGGATTCTGAAAGATTGCTATATGTGCTGTTTTGCATTCCAGCGACTGTGTTTAGCAAAATTGGACTTATTTGAAAAGCTCCACATATATCAGTTTCAGGAACGATTCTGAGAGCAGTTGTGTCAATCTCATTTAATCCAAGTGATAGTCTTTCTATTGTCCAACCACCATTCAAAACCTTAATTGAACCTGGATTGTTTTGAAACTCACTTCGCACTTGGTCAAGAATTTGCTTTTGCTGATTTGGTGTAAGATTTGTATTTACAGGTGCAGATAAAATTGTTCTCGGAACAAAATCTGATTCTGCCATATCGGTAACAAATCTTTGCAACTCATTTATTTCCTTTGCTTGTTCAGTTATTGCTGAGATAGGAGAAAGACCAAAGTTTTCATCGTCTGTTGATTTTGTGAACCAAGGAATTGCGACAATATCCTCTTTTGCAATCGTAAATTGACCTTTGCTTGTAGAATAGTTCCACGATACAAACTCACTATTTTCATAATTTTTAGATACATGAAATCCATTAAGAACTTGAACATTTACAAGATTACCATTGTCATTTCTAATCTTATAGATAAATCCTGTTCCAGACATCAAAATTTGAAACATTAAATTCTGAATAAAATCAACTGAGAAGAGGTCGAGATGTCCGCCTCTTTCAAATACATTTTTTCCAATATACGGTTTCATTGGAGCAGAGCCAATTTCATTGAGCCATATATTCACACATTGCTGTATCAAACCAGATTGTTTGTAAATCTGATAAATTTCTGATTCATTTTGTGAATTGTAAGAGCGTCTGCTGAAATTAATGGTTACGCTGGGTAAAGGCTCGCCCTGTGGCAGATTAGATTGCTTTTCTTTGAGATTGAATAACTTTTGGAAAATACTCATGTGGAATTTTTGTATATTTGTGTAAGTCGTATATATCAAACAATAGGTATTAGTTATATGAAAAAGCAAATTAAAGGTTTTGAGGATTACTGGATTGATACTGAGGGTAAAGTTTGGAGCAATAAAAGTGGTGAGATGAAGGAATTAAAACTCAGAAAAAGTAATAGCGGATATTATTATTTTTCCGTTTGGGCGAAAAATAAACAAAAGAATCTCTGGGTTCATAGAGAAATATGTAAATTATTTTTACCTAATCCAAATAACTATCCTCATGTAAATCATATTAACGCTAATAAACTTGATAATAGATTATCTAATTTAGAATGGTGCACACATTCAATGAATATGAAACACGCATATAATTTAGGTTTAATGAATCTTAATGATAGAAAAGGCTCAAAAAATAATAAAGCGAAATTAAGGGATGAAGATATACCTGTAATTCGCAAAAGACTTGCTAATGGCGAACATATAAAAGATATAGCCGAAGATTATTCTGTAAGCACTTCTACAATAAATAAAATAAAACGCAATGTGCACTGGACTCACGTCTAAATACTAAAGCAAAAAGGTTCTGTTTGGCTCAAAGCACTAAACGATATTTCTAAGGCATCGCAAGTGTCATCATGGACATTTTTATTTGGAAACGCCAATAATTCAGAATATAACGCCTCATCAATCGCAGGCGTATCATAAAAAAAGAACTGCATTTTCTCCATTCTTGCTGCTAATGGCATTGCCCTTGAAATCTTATCTGAGGTAGGGTGAATTGAGACAATGGGTAATGTCGTGGTCTCTAAAAGTGTCTCTGGAACAATTTTTTGGAAAGCGACTGATTCAATTGCAATAACTGTTGGTTTGTAAATCTCTGCCGTTTCCTGTATTTGAGCTATAATTTGATTGAATGTCAATTTTGCTCGTTTTAATGCAAGAACATAATAATTATTTGTAGCAACATGATGTCCAAGCACTGCTATTGCTGTAAAGTCGCCTGTTGATTTTTGGCTGATTGCTAAGTCAACTCCCATTGATATAACCAAATCATCTGGAACTTTATCCACTTTCTGCAACCATTCTCTCTTAAAAACAGAAGCAGTGCTATCATTGAACTGAGCAAGGACTTCGCGCTCGTATGCGTCATGGGGCAAACTCTCTTTAACATCAATTAACTCCTGTTCAGGTATAAAAGGATTCTTATGTGAGGGCATCTGAATTGATGCCCATTGCTTATCCCTTTCACTTTTCTTAAACAAGGTGTAGAAATCGTTGAATCCGTTGGGAGTTGAAAGAAATAGAGCTTCACCTTGTCTATCAATAAGAGTTGAACGGATTGCTTCATTCCACTCATTCAGTAAATTGTCGCAATATGCGGCTTCATCCACAACGATAAAGTCAAAATCATTACCACGAATAGTATTGATTGAAGCAAATGAAAACATTTGAATTGAGCCATCTGTGACAAGTTCAATTAAATAATCTTTTGAGTTAATTGATTTGACAATTGGAGTTAATCTCTTTGCACAGTTCTTGAAGAACTTAGTCGTCATGGAATAATTAGGAGCAATGTATGCTGTGCGTTTGCCTTGTATTGCTTTTGTGCATATAAGGTTGAGTGCCATAAAAGTCTTACCGAATCTTCGACCAATAGCAAGGACATTGAAACGCTTGAATTGCTTTTTTGCTTCTAACTGACCAGAATGTAACTTAGGCAATTTAATTTCAATCGTTTTCTGATTTTCCATCATCCTCTAACTCATTTTTAATTATTATCTTCAATCCTTCACCTGAAATACTTGAATCAACTGAAGAAAGTTTAGGTTTGATATAATTGAGAATTTTTGTGTATGCTTCAACATAGTCTTTTGGGTCAAGTGCATCCAACGCATTCATCAGTTTATCAATACCTGGGTCCATTAGATAGTCGCATAATTCTAACCACTTCTCAGTTCTTTTATTGATTGTTCCTTTTGGTCTTCCTTTAGGATTAAGTGAAACCCCCTTTACCATATTTGGATTACCTGATTTCTTTTTTGGTTTTTCTTCCATAATTATATTTTATTTGTTAATAAATTACTTGTGTTATGCTTAAATATGCAACCCATTTTACAGTTAAACCTGATGCACCATTCACTCTAATAATAGGTTGTCCTGATGCTGAAACTAACGATGGTGGTGTCAAGGCACTTGATTCAAAACTATTCTGAACAACGGGCGCACCAACCAAACTGCCTGTGGTTCCACTTTCCCTTCTATGAGCACCAACAAGTCTATAAGCCCAATTATTATTTATTGCAGAACCTCGACCAACAATAAGAGCATCAATTATCCACATTGATATATCTGGTTGAGTAAGTGCCGCACCATCATTCAAAAGATTTAGAATCGCTGTTCCTGATGTTTGATTTCTAAGGACAATTTGGATTCCAACTGAATCCCATGAGTTTTCTGTTTGTTCGCCTGATGCAATAGCAAAAGAATTGGCTTGGCTTGCTCTTGCTCTTTTACCGATTGCAAAAGAATTCTCACCAATTGCTCTATTAAAAAGACCCCCTACAATAGCAGCACGAGGGGATTGAACGAGATTATCTTTACCGCCTAAAATTGCTGCATAAGTTCCTCCTGTTCCTATATCATTGGTTCCACCACCAATGATAGTGGAAAATCCACCTCTTGCTCTTGTCGAAGCAGTCCTATCAAAACAGATGTCTATTGAGTTTGTCCCAACTGCTGCTGAACCTGCTTGAACAATTCCACCTACAATCCCACCTGTTCCTTTCGGGGTTAGCATAAGAAATGTGTTGGTGTTATTGACCGAATCAACAGGAGTTATTCTTGTGCCATTATGAGAGGAAGGCAATCCAAGATTATACTTAGATATTTCAAGACCCGTTGATGAAACAGTATCAGTTGCTCTTAATCTTAGAGCACCAACTCTACTTGCATCTGCTGCTGTAATCCAATATCCTTCAATTGCTCCTTGCTCACGACCTACTGTTGTTGTTGATTTATTTAAGAATGTTAAAGATACCCCTGAGTTATCTCCACGCCCTGTTGGTGGATTAACATGATTGGCTTCAACAGCCAATGTATTAGTTATATTATTTACAGTTGCAGTCCATCCTGTGAACTTTGTGTTTTGAGCATAGGATTCTTGGACTGTTAAATCAGGAGCAGATGATGAATTAATAAAATCTGCAACTTCAAGGTTATATTGTGAGAGACCATTGGTTGCATCTCTCCAAAGGAAAGATTGTGATACGGCTCTTGTAGGTGTGGTAGTTCCTGTTTGCAAAGTGTATTGATGTCTTTGACCGAATCCATTTGCAACTGCAACAGGTGTTGGTGTAAATAAAGCCGTTTCTGATATTCTATGTAATCCTGTTGTTGCTGTGTGGTAATGGGTTCTTCTTTGGAATCTTGTGTGGTGAATGAACTCTGATGTTCTATTGGTTTCAAAGTCATAAACATAGGTTGCAACCTGTGAGCGTCTATTTGTATCACCATCATATCCAATCACTTGTCTTGAATAATTGACTGGTGCTCCCGTATAAGCACGGCCTGCATAATCAATAACCATGCCATGATTTGCAGTTGGTGTTGCAAGTAATTCATCTTCAACTTTATATCGCATCACATTGGCTGAAACGGAATTAACTCCTTGTGCTCCGTTTTCAATCGTGAGTGGAAAGTTATTACCAGTTGGTGTTGTTTCAATGTTGAGAGAGCCGATTGTTTCATTGTATTTGAACCATTCTTGACCCTTACCTTTACCATCAGGACCAACATAAATAACTTGACCCTGAGAACCACTTGGGAAATTTAGACCTTCACCTTGAGCACCTTGAGGACCTTGCGGACCAGTTCCTCCACCTCCTCCTGAAGTAACCCCAGAGGAAAATGTTACATCCCCTGATACATCAAATGCAAGGGCTTCACGCTTAATAGAACGGTCGTCTTGAATGGTTGTGGTTAATGGCATAATATAAAATTAAACTTAATGTAGATAACCTATATATTCTGATATAGGTTTTAATAACGGAAAGTTTAAGAAGCAATGAAGCATAGAGCAATTATCGCAGGGATTCCTGTTCAGGTGAGTGAGACTCAGATTTATGATATGGAAGGTTCTTTGGTATCAAGAGCCAAATCATATTTTGGTAAGAACTATTCTAAAATACCGTTTGCGAATATGATTACGGCTTGTTATATTGATAACTATTTGTCAATGATGAAATTTATTGACGATGAAGAAGAACGCAGAAATATGGCATGGGAATTTACAAAGAACTCAAATGGATTAGAACCAGAAGCAATAAGACCTGATTTGAGTGTTCAAGAAATTGGTATTACATCTAATTCTCAAATGAAAATAAGAATGAATAAACTATTAGATAAGTTTCAGAATGGATGGACTACTTTGAGGTATTTGATGAATTTAGAGAAACATGAGAAATTTACAATCAGAGAGTTCTTTGATGAAGTTATTGTAAAGAATGATATTGAGCATGAAATCAAAAAATCATTTAAGGGTAATGTTTTAATTGATGTGAATATAATAGATTTTTGTGAAAAGTATTATTGTAAGAAATACTCAATTTCATTTGAAGACCTCGATATATAAGGTGCTTCAAATAGTTTTAATATACTTCATATTTTTTTTTGTTTTATTTTGTTTTTTTTATTATACTTTTTTTAAGTTTTAGTATAAATAAAAAGCCAACTCTCTCACGGGTTGGCTTTTTTTATATCTATGTGTGTTATTTAGATTTAGTCTAAATAAGAATAATATGTTGACTCATTGATAAGAAATTATTGCATATATAATTTTGTG
>ERZ869921.741-NODE-741-length-16505-cov-5.231915_pt1 | contig 16505 bp, 18 predicted proteins | sample MGYA00579310_ERZ869921 | MGnify/ENA primary metagenome ERZ869921 (study PRJEB32216, sample SAMN09231816) | wastewater metagenome | place: USA: Maryland | collected 2016-06-21 | study: EMG produced TPA metagenomics assembly of the PRJNA472060 data set (Reclaimed...
GCGCGCACGCGCTCCTCGAGGGCGGCGGTCAGGTTGTCGGACGCGGACTTCAGTTCGGCGCACAGTGCGAGAGCGTCGGACTTCACGTCCCCGTTGATGGTGGAAACGCTGACCAGGGCCTCAAGCACGCGGCCAATGCGGGCGAAATAGTCACTCATGGTGGTGATCTCCGGAGATTGATGACGCGGGACGCTACCACGGCAAACTACCGACCGCACCGGCCCCCCTTCCGCTTTTCCAGTCCGTGGCGTAGCTTGCGCCTGCGATCAGGGGGAAATGATGCCGGACGTGACCACCTCCCGCGGCCACATGATCACGGTGGACGACGAGGATCTGGACTTGGCGGACGGCTTCGGCTGGCGACTGTGGCGCCGGAAAGAGCGCCAGCAGAGCTTCCTCGTGCGGGACATGCAGGCCAGAAAGCGCCGGTATCGCCTGCTGCTGCATCGGGAGGTGGCGTTCCGGATGCGCCCGGATCTGGTGAAGAAAGCCGATCTGGTGAAGGTCACATGCCTCAACGGCAACTACTGCGATGTCCGGAGGGACAACATTGAAATCACCGTTCGCCCGCGCCCCCGCGGCCACGTCCGCCGCCCCCGAGGCCACAAGATCAGTAAGTCCACCGGAACCCCCAAAGGCACCGCCCCCGCCTGGAGCAAAGATGGATGTCGGGGCGCAACTGGTGGCGGCGATGGATCAGCAGGCGCTCCGCCTGATCCAGCTTCTGAGTTCGGATGAGGTCAAAGACGACGGCCAACCCCGGTACTCGGCCAAGGAGCAGATGGCCTTTTTCGAGATGGGCGAGCGCTGGTTGAAGCAGCGCGACAAGCTGCGGAAGGACACCGACGAGGGCGAAGGCATCGAGCTGATGAAGCAGATGATCGAGGACCCCGCCGGCATCGTGGAGCGGCTGCACAAGGACGAGAAGTTCGTCGCGGCGCTGAGGGCCAAGGGCTTCCTGCCGCCGCTGCCCCGCAAGACCGGATCCGTGTCGCCAGCCACCAAGGTCGAGCGCGACGCCTACGAACGCCGCAAGCGGGAACTGGAGGACAAGCCTCCGCCGGAGGAAGACGACTCCGCGCTTCAGGCCATGCTCAGCAAGGGAACCCTCCAATGATCCAGCCGCGCTTCATCAAGATCCCCAGGACGGACGGGCGCTCCGCCACGATCCGGGCCGACGCGATCACGGCGCTTCTCCCCGGACAGGTGAAGGGTCAGGACGAGGTGGTGATCGCTCTCGGCCCGACCCAGCAGGTCCACACGCCGCTGTCTGAGGGGACGATCGTGAAGATGATGGCCGCCGCGCTGGGCACCATGCCGGTGACCGTGGAGCCCGACGCTGCGTGATCTACCTCGAGTTCCATGTCGTGGGCGATGGCCGGGTTTTTGTTGAGCCCGGTCAGATTGCGGGTGTCATGTCCGGCGTGGGCTGCGACATCCTCACGCCGGGGACGGCGACGAAGCCCGTGCGGATACTGTTGAGGGCCGGGAACCAGATCGACATCGTGGGCGACTCGGCTGGCAATGTGCTGGCCCGGGCCTACCTTGCGAAGAAGAAATTCCGCGACGAGGGCCTCGACTTCCTCGTGGACTACATCGAGCCGATGGGCGACCCCAATGAGTGAACAGCCGGTCCTGCGCACCGAGAACGGCTTCCGCCACCAGTGGCTCGAGGCGTTCCTGTTCCTCGCCCAGAAGGTGAAGGTCCCGTCCAAGGAACTGGAAAAGCCGGGCCCGATCGTCCTGTACGACGCGCAGATGCGGTTCCTGCATGAAGTGGACGAGGGGCTGGCCCAGGGTCAGCACTTCTTCACGGTGCTCAAGTCCCGGCAGCTTGGCATCTCCACGATCATGCTGCTGCTGGACATCTTCTGGCTCTACCTCCACGACGGCCTCCAGGGCGCCGTGATCGCGGACGAGGAGAAGAACACCAACACCTTCCGCAGCACGATCACGATGATGCTGGCGTCCATGCCGCCGGGCTTCCGGATCGGCATCGAGAAGCACAACAAGAACGAACTGGTGCTGAAGAACGGCAGCCGGCTCCAGTACCTGACCGCGGGCAAGCGGGCGAACCCCGACCTTGGCCGATCGCGCGGCCTCAACTTCGTGCACTCGTCGGAAACGTCCAACTACGGCGATGCGGCTGGCGTGAAGTCGCTGATCGACGCCCTGGCGACCGAGAATCCCAACCGCCTGTTCATCTTCGAGTCCACGGCCAAGGGCCCGAACCTGTTCCAAGACATGGTGCAGGACGCGAAGAGCGACCCGCTCAAGCGCGCCATCTTCATCGGCTGGTGGGCCAAGTCCCTCAACCGCATCCCCCGGCGCCTGATCGTCAACGGTCAGGATGCGGGTCCGCACCCGAACTTCGTCCGCTTCTGGGATGTCCAGCCGGTGCTGACCCAGCAAGAGGAGGCGATGGCCTACCTGATTCGGAAGGACTACGGCGTCGAGTTGACCGACGAGCAGTGGGCGTGGTGGCGCTGGCAGCTTTCCGAGCGGGATGAGCAGAACCTGCTGCAAGAGCACCCGTGGCACGAGGACGTGGCCTTCCAAGTCACCGGCCACCACTTCTTCCAAGCCAAGCGGCTCACCGACGACATGAACCGGATCCGGACGGTGCAGGTCACCTTCGACGGCTACCGCTATCTGGTCGGGGACCACTTCACCTCCCTGCGCTGCGAGAAGGCGGAGAAGCTCGAGGACGTGGACCTGCGCATTTGGGAAAGCCCGGTGAAGGGCGCCAAGTACGTCATGGGCGTTGACGTGGCCTATGGCCGGAACGCGAACAATGATCGGCACTGCATTGAGGTTTTTCGCTGCTACGCCGACAAGATGGTGCAGGTCGCGGAGTGGGCGACCAACATGCCAGAGACGCGGGTGGTGGCCTGGGTGCTGGCCCACCTCGCCGGCTCGTACCGAGACATCATGATCAATCTCGAGGTCAGCGGCCCCGGGCTCGAGGTGATGACGCAGATGAAATTGCTGCGGCAGGATATTCAGTATGCCCACCTCCGCCACATGGAGCCAGTATTCGATCACAGATATGCTTTAGATCAGGCTAGGTGGTACTTGTATAATAGGCCCGATACCCCGGCGGGGGGCTATATGTATAACTGGAAAATGAACAGCGACAATAAACAGGAAGTTTTCAACGGCCTCCGCGACACGTACAACACTGATCAGCTTGTTATCCGATCGCCAGCGCTGCTGGAGGAGATGGGCCACCTTATCCAGAACGGCGTACAGATCGGCGCCCGGCCCGGCAAAAAAGACGATCGTGTGGTCTCCTCTGCGCTTAGCTGTCACGCATGGCGTCATTGGGTCAGGCTGCCCATGATGCAAGACGGGCGCACCTTCGCGGTCGAAACAAGAAAGCAGCAGATTGCCGTAGAGGCCGGCGGCAAGGTGGTGGACAACATCGTGTCCACCCACTTCAAGCGAATGGCTGTGGCGCGGCAGGACGAAAGCCTTCGGCGCCTTCTGGGGGGATACGAATCATCGTGACTGACCGCTCTCACGCCGCGATTGAGCAGCGAGTGCTGCGCAGAATTGAGTACGACCCGAACGGGGGGTGCTGGCTCTGGCCGGGCGCTTGCCTCGACTCTGGCTACGGAGTCGTCAAAGTGGGCGTAGGCCAAAATGACCTGACGCATCGCGTCATGTTTCGGCATTTCAAGGGCCAGATCCCTGATGGACTTGAGATTGACCACCGCTGCCGAGTGAAAACCTGCTGCAACCCCGTCCACCTCGAGGCGGTGACTGGTCTGGTGAATACGGGTCGGTGGGCGGCAGAAAAGACGCACTGTGCGAACGGCCACGAGTTCGATGAGCAGAACACCCACCGATATGGCCCAGGGCTGCGCTATCGCGCCTGCCGGGCCTGTGGGCGAGCGCGCCGCCAAAAGCGGTTGGCCCGGCCAGAGGTCCGCGAGCAATTCAACCGACAGCGCCGGAAAGGCAAGTAGATGACGTACAAGATGACCGTGCGCGGCGCACCGCCGGCGCTGATCTTCCGCAAGTACCGCTGCACCGACTGCGAGTACGTGTTTCAGGTCACCCACACCTCGCGCGATGAGCCGATCCCGGGGTGCCCGCTTTGCGCCAGCCGCGAGCGGGCCCAGACGGCGCCGGTGTCTCTGATGCCCGCGGCTCCGGCGCTCCGGACGGGCCACCTCCACGCTGCGGTCGATATGGCCCAGGAGATGATGGAGGAGCAGGGCTACACCGACTTCCGCGACCACGCGAAGCCGGGCGACATCGCGGTGAAGGGGCCGCCCCCGCTCCAGACCGCGGCGCGCGAGGCGGCGCTTCAGGAGGTGGCGGAGTTGGCCGGTCCGGAAGCGGCGGCCTTGCTCGAGCCCAGCCTTCAGAAGCAGGTCAGCAACTTCTGGCAGAACAACTCGCTGGCCGATGTGCGGCCCCAACTCCCCGGCGCTGGAGGAGCCCCGGCGGGGGATGCCAACATCGGCGCGTTGATGGACAAGGCGAAATCTGTGCCTATCCGGCATACGGTGGCTGGCACAGCCGACATGGAATAGCCGGGGGCGCGCGATGGAACTTCCCAAGGACTCGGACCAACTGGTCAACTTCGCCCGGGAGCTGATCGAGGAGTGCCTGCACAGCCGGGATCACCGGCGGGCCCTGTCGCGCGACTTCCAGACCCTGTTCTACATGGGCTCCACGAGCGGCACGGCGTCCAAGTACAACAAGTGCTACACGCACGTGGACAAGCTCTCGTCCTACATTTTCTCCGCCGCCGACGTGCGCTTCGCTCTTGAGTTCGAGGGATGCGCCCTGCCCCAGTGGCAGGAGAAGACCAAGGCCGCGGCCCGGCACGTCAACAAGCAGTTCAACAAGGGCGACCTGGGCGGCGCGTTCGCGATGGCCAACCAGATCTCGCTGGTCGAAGGCGCGTCGATCGCGAAGCTGACGTGGAAGAACGGGGGCCTGCGCGGCTGGCCGATCCGCCCGGTGTTCTTCGGCGTCCAGCGGGAAGACCTGAACGGCTTGGACGATCAGGAGTGCTTCGTGCACTCGTACTTCGTGACCGAGGCGGCCTTCAAGCGCCTGATCATCAACCACCCGGACCGTGCCGAGTTGATGGCCAAGGTGTCGATGATCAACGGCCCGGCGGCGGACATGGAGATCGCCGGCGGGTCCTACTTCCGCGAGATCTTGGCTGGCGGCATCTCGCCCATCGGCTACGAGGGAAGCCCGGCGTTGCCCTACCGCGGCTCGGTGCAGATCACGGCTCCGCCGCTGCCGAACCTGCCGCCGGAGGTGACGGCCCGGCTGATCCAGATTGACGACCTCTGGATCTGGAACGACAACGCGAAGTGGTCGGATCAGCACGGCGAGCATACTGGCGACTGGACGACGATCCGCTATGTGCAGCCCGGCCTGATCATCGAAGGCAAATACCAGCGGCGGAACCTGTCCGACATCCCCGGGCAGCATCCCTTCGTGAAGGTCTGCTCGAACGAGGTGCCGGGGTACTTCTGGGGCCGCTCCGAGATGGCCCAGCTTGCGCAGCCGCAGGCCCAACTCACCGATCGGACCCAGGACATCGACTCCATCTGGCGTCTGCGCGCCAAGCCCCCGCGTGCGTTCCTGGGTGTGCAGGGGATCAGCGACGAGAAAGCGCTGGCCCTGCTGGCGCCCGGCGGACACTTCGCGGACGCGGCCATCGGGTCGAAGATCGAGAACCTTGCGCCGGAGATGCCGCCCGAGGCCCTGCCGCTGCTGAGCGTGTGGTCCGACATTTTCGATGAGGTGGGCGGCTTCACGAAGATTCTGTCCGGCGAGGGCGAGTCTGGCGTGCGCGCTGGCGTCCATGCCGGAACCCTGCTCCGCACCTCGACGCCCCGCCTGCGCGAGCGCGCGCTGACGGTGGAAAAGCAGTGCTCGACCTTCGCGACCAAGGCGCTGAAGATGGCGGCGGCCAAGGACGCGGCGGTGATTGCGCCCCGCGGGGACGCCAAGCAGGCATTCCTTCTCTCGACGCTGCCCTGCGACGCGACCGTCTCGGTGGACAGCCACACTTCCAGCCCGGCGTTTGTGGACGACAACCGGCAACTGGCGGTCATGCTGGCCAAGGCCGAGGCGATCGACGGCGAGTCCCTGATCGAAATGACCCACCCGCAGAACGAAGACTTCCTCGTGGAGAAGTACCGTCAGCGGCAGGAGGCGGCGGCTAAGGCAGCGGCGGCCAATCCCGTCGCGGCGGCTGAGGCGGCGAAGGCGAAAAAGTAGCGGCGAACAGAGCCCGGTACTCCGCCTCCAGCATGAAGCCCTTGGCGTTGTTGCAGGCCCAGCAGGCGAGCCCCCAGTTCCAGGGCGCATCGTCTCCGCCCAGGGCCAACGGGTGGAGATGATCCACGGTCACCGTGGTCTCGGTCGGATGCCCGTGCTTGGGGGCCAGCGTCATCTTGATCCGGCAGTAAGTGCAGCGGCGGTTCCCGTCTTTCCACTGCCGCTTGCGCCAAGCCTTCATGGCGCCGCGCCGGCGGGAGACGCTGAAGCAGAACTGCCCGACTGGGCCGGTGTACTCGTCGCCCTGCATGGAATAGCGGACCGGCTCAGGGCGCCGGGCTCGAGCCTCAGCGCGGCGCTCCCGGGTTAGGTCGCGAAGCCACTCGTCGGTGTAGTCGCAGTAGCCCATGCACCCCGCCTGACGGGCTGAGCATTGGCGAAAATCAGGAAAATCACAAGAAGCGTCACCACGCCAAAAATGTGAGGCCGAACAACACGGTCACCCTCAATATGCCGGTGCGGTCGGTACGTATTCGCGCTCGCTATTCAGTAGAGCGTTCGTTGACCGCTATCCGGACCGCATGTACTCAATGGCCTTCACAAGCCTTTGTGTTCAACGTGTTAGCGAGAGCTTAGGTCCCGATGGCACTGATGCCCATGATGGGAGCGGGCCCCGGCCCTGCCGATCCGGCCTCCCCGCCGTCCGGCAACCCGGGTATGGCCGCCGACGCCATGAGCAAGGTGCGCGAGGCCATTCGACTTCTAGAGATGGCGCTGCCGAACCTCCCCACCGGGTCCGACCCGCACAAGGACGTTCTGGACTCCATCGGCAAGCTGTCGAAGTCGGTCCCGGCGACCGAGGCGATCCCCGGGGTGCAGCAGTCCCAGCTTCTCGGTCTCCAGCAGGAGGCCGCCAAGCAGGCGCCGCTCCAGGCGCTGATGCGCTCGATGGGCCAAGGCCCGAATGTTCCGCCCGTCTCGGGCATGTAGGAGACTGTCATGGCCGACTCCCCCGCCTTCAACCCGCCGAACATGCAACCCAAGGACACCGATCCCATGGTGTCCAAGGTGGACATGAAGGCGACCGACTGGGGCTTCCGCGCGGGTCAGGCCCCGCCGATGAACCAGGAGGCCGTCCCGGCCATTTCTCACATTCGTAACGGACAGTAGTTCGTTACCTTCCTCGAACCGCATAGGCACACCCCCATGTCCGAAGGCATCACCATCACCCCGGAGCAGAAGGCGGTCTACGACCGTGCGATGAAGCTCCTGTCCGATATGAACTCCAACCCCACGGCTCGACCGCTGATCGAGAAGGCCGTGAAGGCAGTGCATCCGGATGTGGTGACGGAGGAGGAGAAGGTGACGGCTCAGATCGAGCCCCACCTGAAGCCGGTCACGGACAAGATGGACCTCGTGCTGAAGCGGTTCGAGGAAGAAGATGCCCGGCGCACTGCCGCCGAGGAGCGTCAGGTCGAAGCCGATCTGGACGCCGGCTTCGATCGCCTGCGCGCCCGGAATTATACGGACGACGGCATCGAGAAGATCAAGCAGCTCATGGTCGAGCGCAAGGTGGCGGACCCGGAAGTGGCCGCGGCCTATTTCGAGAAGATGAACCCGCCGGCAGCCGCCGCCGAGGGCGCGGGATGGACCCCGCAGACCTGGGCCATGGACGCTGGCACCTCCGATCCCGGCACCGACATCGCCGCGCTGTTCGCGGACGAGGATCGCTGGGCGGACAATCAAGTCAGCAAGGTGCTGAACGAGATCCGCGTCGGCTGATCGCCGCGCGTAGGAATTTTGAGGGGGTACGACAATGCCGATCGCAGGTACGGGTCTCGCGCCCGCTTCAGGCGCCATCTTCAACGAACTGGCCGCGATCACTCGCCGGGCGTTCGTTCCCAAGCTGGTGGTGCAGCTTTACAAGGCCGCGCCGCTGCTTTCGCTGGCCCTGCGCTCGGCTCAGCGCGCCCGTGGCGGCCTGAACCAAGTCAACATCCCGATCCAAGGCGCCTCCTACGTGGGCTTCAACTGGACGGGCTATGACGGTTCGTTCCCGCAGCCTCAGGTCAACGCCGCTGCGCAGACCGCCGCGTGGAACCTCTCGGTCGGCGTTGTTCCCATCCCGCTGCTGGGCATGGAATCGCTGATCCAGTCCACCGAGGCGGTGATCCCGCGCATCAAGGCCGTGATGACCGACGCCAAGACCGTCGCCGTCCAGTCGATCGCCTCCGCCCTGTTCGGCTCGAGCGGCTCGAACGCGCTGGCCATCAACGGCCTTCAGGACATCTACGACACCGGCACCTACGCCCCGTCCTACGGCGGCATCAGCCGGTCCACCAACACGTTCTGGAAGTCCGCGGTCTACTCGTCCTCGCTGGCGCCGTCGCGGGCCACGATGATCGCGCGGATCATGGCCACCACCCAGGCCGCCGGCGGTGAATCGCCCGACATGGTGATCATGTCGCTGGCCGACTGGACGACGCTCGCCGCCGACTTCCTGTCGAACGAGCGCTTCAACACCGACCCGGGCTCGCGCTACGGCAAGGACGATGCGGTCAACTCGGGCTTCCGGGCCCTGATGTTGGGCAACACCCCGATCCTGGCGGACCCGTTCTGCCCGGTCGGCACCTGCTACTTCATCAACACCAAGTACCTCGCGCTCTACCTGTCGGAAGACGCGAACTTCGCCTTCTCGGGCTTCCACAGCCTGATCCCGAACAACCAGATCGCGTCGGTCGGCGTCCTGATGGCCGCCATGGCGCTGGTCTGCTCCAAGCCGATCTCGGGATCCGTGGCGACGGCGGTCACCGGCGCAGCGTTCTAAACCCCCGGCATTCTGCCGGTCCCACCCCCGGGCTTCTGAGGAAACCCGGGGTTCACCAGAAAGCCTTCGGGCCTTCGCCAAGGGAGACTTGAGATGTCCACCACTCCGCAGCGCGGCCCCGGGATGCTGACCCCGGCCCTCTATCCGATCCCGTATGCCACCGCGACGGGCGGACAGATCAACGGCGCCGCCGGTCCGCTGACCCTCGCCGCCGGCCAGACGCAGGTCATCCCTGCCGGCCAGTTCATGATTCAGCCGGGCTCCTACACCTTCCTCCAGGCCAAGGACCCGATCACCGGCCTGTGGCGCATGGCTTCCGCCAACCCGGGCGTCGCGCGCTTCGTGGACTCGGACGGCCAGAACTATCGCCTCGCGAACCTGACCGGCTGCCCGGTCGGCGCCCTGATGACCAACGTGGGCTCCGGCTACACGTCGGCCCCGACCGTGGCTGCTTCCGCTGGTTCGTCCGCGTGGACGGCTGTCGTGGGCGGCGCGATCAACTCGACGGTGACCGTAACCACCGCCGGCGCAGGCTACGTGCACCCGCCGACCCTGGTCTTCTCGGCTCCCCCGGCGGGCGGCATCCAGGCCAGCGGCATCGCGGTTGTCTCCGGCGGCGCGATCTCGTCGGTCACCGTGACCAACCAGGGCGGTGGCTACACCGTGGCCCCGACCATCACGGTCGTGCCGAGCCCTCTGGACACGATCACCACGACTGCGGTCCTGACCGTCAACGCGACCCTGGCCGGCTCCGGCACCGTCGTCGGCGTGCTCTGCACCGACCCCGGCGTGCCGCAGACCTCCGTGGTTACGCTGTCCTTCACCGGCGGCGGCGGCGCTTCCGCGGCGGCCACGGTCGTGGGCTGCTACGCCTGCACCGGCTTCACGAAGGCGGTTGACGGCGCCGGCTACGGCAACGCTCAGCCGATGCTGCTGGTCACCGGCGGCGGGGTCACGGCGGGCACGCCCGGTTCCGTGGTCAACCCGCAACTGGGCACTGGGATCTTCCGGCCGCGGCAGGCGAACATCTCGCTCACCTCGACCGCGGGCGGCATCATCCAGACCTCTGGCGCCGTCATCAACGACGCTGGCCTGTTCCAAGCGGTTCCGCTCGGCTTCGTGATCGCCGGTGGTACGGGCCTTGCCACCACCACGGCGGGGGCCACAATGACCATAGGCGGTATCTCGGATACCAGTCTGATCTTCCCGGTCTAAACCACCGGGGCGTTGGGGGACGCAGAGAGGGCGGGGGGCAACTCCCGTCCTTTTTCTTTTCTGCTATGGTCAATCACCGCCCCGGGGGAGATCACATGCCGATCAAGACTTTGCCGCTGCCGGACCAAAATCTACTTCTTGACCTGTTTGCCTATGACCCGGAGTCGGGGCTTTTAACGCGGCGGGTTACGCAAGGTGGTCGCGTTCGCGGAGAACTCGCCGGCGGCCTGACCGCAAAGGGCTACCTAGCCCTGCGCGTCGGCGGAAAAACCTACAAGGCGCACCGCATCATTTGGAAAATGATGACAGGGGACGAGCCCCCCGAAATCGACCACCGAGACATGGTTCCCAGCAACAATTGCTGGAGCAATCTGCGCGCCGCCGATCATGCGCGGAACATGGCAAATCGTGGCCCGCTTCGGAACAACACAAGCGGCTTTAAGGGTGTCTGCTTTCACAAGCGCCAGCGGGCGTGGTGCGCATCTATCAAGGTGAACGGGCGACAGATTTACCTTGGCGCCTTTGCGACGAAAGAGGATGCAGCCGCTGCCTACGACGCGGCTGAGCGTCTGCACCGTGGCGAATACGCGAGGGCGGCATAATGGCGACGTTGGCTGAATATCAGCAGGCCACGCGAGATCTGCTTCGGGACGACAACTCAAAGTTCTACTCGCCCACCCAGCTCGCGCGGTGGATCAACCGGGCGCGGCGGCAGGTCGCGAAGATGGGCCAGTGCGTCCGCCTGCTTCCCCCCTCGACGGCGAGCGTGACGACGATCACGGTGACCCAGGGCGGCAGCGGGTTCACGTCGGCCCCCACGGTGACGGTCGGTGACCCGGACGGGGCGGCCACGGTCAACTCCACAGCAACGGCATCGGCAAGCGTCTCCGGTGGGGTGGTGACCTCGATCACGGTCATCACCGGAGGCGCCGGCTATGTGGCGGTGCCGGACGTGACGATCGACGGCGGCGGTGGGACCGGGGCGACGGCGACGGCGGTCCTGGGCTCGCACATCGCGACGGTGGTGAACCAAGAGGTGTATCGGTTCGAGGACATCTCCGCGATCATCGCGCTGCTCTACCCGGGGGCCGGCGAGGTGCTGGGGATCCAGAGCGTGGCGGTGTCGCAGGGCGCCATGAAGCCGATGCTGTCCTACCTGCCCTTCAGCCAGTTCCAAGCCTACCTGCGCGCCTACCCCTACATGCGGACGTGGCCCACGGTCTGGAGCCAGTACGGGCAGGGGGCGCTGGGCAACTACTACGTCTACCCGATCCCGGCGCAGGTCACGCAGATGGACGTGGACTGCTACTGCTCGGTGCAGGATCTGACGAGCGGCCAGACGGTGGACCTGATCCCCGAGCCATGGTTCGAGGCGGTCAACTTCTGGGCGGCGCATCTGGCCTTCCTGTATAGCCAGCGGCCTGACGACGCGCGGAACATGATCGCGACCTACGAGGGCAAGATGCTCGAGGCCCGCGGCGCCGTGGACGTGGCGCGGATCCCGACCTTCTACGGCGGGAACACCTGATGGGTCAGGTCAAGCTCCCCGGCACCAACGCCCAGGCCCAGGAACAGCCGTCACCGTTCACGGTGGAGGATTTCGGCGGTCTGGACACGAAGGCCAAGCGCCCGGCGATCGGGCCGAAGGACTTCTTCTGGATCGAGAACTGGATGCCGATCGGGCCCGGCAATATGCGGACCCTGTATGGCGAGGCGGCGACCCCGCTCTACACGGCGTCGGGCGCGCTCGAGATCATCAACTACGCCTTCTTCAACATCGGCTCCACGCGCTACGCCATTGTGTTCTTGGACGATGGGACCGCGGATCAGGTCGCGGAGGACGGCACGATCACGACAATCTCGGCGGTGACGAACACCTTCTGGGATGGGACGGGTCCGCTGCCGGCGGTGGCTCAGTATCAGGCCAAGTACCTGATGATCGCTTCCAAGGTGAGCGCAAATGCATACTGGGCCTGGGATGGAACTTCTCTCTATGGGCTGGGCACGCTGGCGCCGCAGATCGCAATCACAAACTCTGGCGGCGGAAGTGGGTACAGTTCGACCCCCACCGTCACGGCTTACGGTGGGGCCGGCTCTGGCGCGACGTTCGCGCCGGTGTTGAATGCGCAGGGTCACGTGACGACGGTGGATGTGACCAATCCCGGGTCTGGGTATGACCACGAGGATCTGGTCACGCTCATTTTTACAGGCGGCGGCGGCGACGATCAGGCGCGCGCCACGGCCACGGTGAGCCTGACTTCTGCCGGCGTTGCGCAGGTTATGGTGACCAATGGGGGAGCCAAGTACACGTCTCCGGTCATCGCCATCACCGGCGGCGGTGGGACGGGCGCCAAGGCGATTGTCTCTGGCCTGACCAACGGCTCTATTACTGACATCACGGTCACGGATCCAGGGACGGGCTACACCTCGGCGCCAACGGTCGGGATCACGGACGGAGGCGCCGGGACGGGCGCTGCGGCGACAGCGGTGCGCGGGCGCGGCCAGATCACCGGGATCACCGTGAACAGCGGCGGCACCGGCTACGACGGCGTGCCGGACGTGATCATTTCGGCTCCGAACAACAAGGACTTCCCGTCGATCCAGGCGGAGGCGTATGCGACGGTTGTGGCTGGCGCCGTGACGGCCATCACGGTCACCGCGGCGGGCATCGGCTACAACAGCGCCTCCGTCCAGATTTCCGGGGGCAACGACGCCGCGGAGGCGGAGGTGTCGCTGATGCCGGCGGGGATCAGCGGGACCACGATCGAGACCTACCAGAACCGGGTCTGGGTGGGTGACGACACGAAGATCTCCTACACCGGCGCCGATTCGATCCGCGACTTCTCGGGAACCAACGGCGGTGGGTCGAAGCCGATCACCGACTCGTTCCTGCGCGAGAAGCTGGTGTCGCTGAAGCAGGCCAACGGGTTCCTGTACCGCTTCGGGGATTCGTCCATCAACGTGATCTCGAACGTGCAGACCACCACGTCGGCGGTGACCTCGTTCAACGACTCGAACGTGGACCCTCAGATTGGGACCGCGTGGCGCGACACGGTGGTGGCCTTCGGGCGCGCGCTGGTGTTCGCCAACCCGACCGGGATCTACGCGCTCTACGGCGGCGCGGCGGAGAAGGTCTCCTCGCCCCTGGACGGCCTGTTCGCCAAGGCATCGTTCAACACCGGGGTGGCGGGCAAGACCCCGACCTCGTGCGTGGCGACGGTGTTCGGCATCCGGGTCTACGCGATGCTGATGACCACGACCGACCCCTACACGCGGACCCTGCGCGACATTATCGTGTGCTGGGATGGCCAGCGGTGGTTCGTCTACACCCCCAACATCGCCTACTCGATCCTGGCCGGGCAGGAGATCAGTTCGGAGCTGACCGGCTGGGCGGCCACGGCGACCGACCTCTACAAGCTGTTCGAGCGGGCCGACGACACCCTGACGAAGACGTTCTCGACCAAGCTGCTGGCGCCGGTGAGCTACCTGATGACTACGGCGGCGCTCGATGTGGCGTTCCTGGCCGAAGACAACGCCGGCACGGGCGGGGTGGTGAGCATCTCGATCGACACCGAGACGGGCTCGGGCACGCCGGTGGACACGGACGTGTCGAGCTTCGCGACGTGGTACAACAACTCCGGCGAGACGGTGACGTGGCAGAACAACGCCTTGGCCACGGTCGAGTGGGCATCCTCCGGCCTCAGCCTTCAGGTCTATAACGACTCGAACTACGGGCAGTTCATCGGCGCCACGGTGAGCACGACCATGAAGGATCAGACCTTCATCTCGCTCACCCTGCTGGTCCGTCCGGACTACAGCGTGAAGGCCGGGTAGCGGCGCGCGCGGCGCGCTGCTATCTTCCGGGCCTGATCAGGAGCCTGACATGGCCAAGCAACCCTTTCTCGGCGTTCCCGGTGGCGAAGTGCGGGTGGAAAACCCGGATGGCGTCTTCCTGCGCGGCGTGAACAACCACAATCTCTACGACACGCAGCCGCCGCTGCCGCAGCCGACCGTCCCGGGCGACTACTCGAACAACCGGGAAGTCACCAACCCGAAGACGTGACCTCTGTCGCGCTCGTAGCTCAATGGTAGAGCTGATGCCTTCCAAGCATATGACGACGGGTTCGATTCCTGCCGGGCGCTCCAGATGTCCCTAGCCCAACTTCAATATCCGCCCCCGACCGAACGGGGGATGGAGGAGTGGCTGCACGCGCATGTGCGCCACCACGAGGCGTTGATCCAGGCGATCAACGAGAAATTCGGAACGAGCCTCACGATCAGCCAACCGATCTGGCCGGTGGACGTGAAAGACAAGAACCAGATGGCGATCTGGGGAAGGGCGCACCTGACCCTGCACAACGAGATGAACGACATCCTGAACATCCCGGGTCAGGACATCTCGGCGCCGGACTTCTCCGACAAGCGCAAAGCGGACGGGTTTTTCTTCACCCACCAGATGCTGCATCAGGCCGCAGCGCAGCTCTGCGGGCAGCCCGTCTAGCCCCTTGACGATCCTGTGGTAATGTCCCTCGGACGTTGAGGGGGATATGAGCCATGCCGGCATATGTTCGCGGGCGCTACGGCGACGACTACGGGATGAGCGGAGACCAGCTCCGGCCCTACGTCGTTGACGGCGCCCCCTCGGCTGAGACCCTCGCAAGCTCGCAAGCGGCGGCGGACGCTTGGAACGAGGAGATGCTGCGCCGTTACCCCAACGGCAGCCCGCTCGGCGGCATCCTGAAGACGGTTCTGCGCATCGCTGGCCCCGCGCTGGGGGCGATGATCCCCGGATTGGCCCCCTTCATTGGGGCGGCCCTAGGCGGCACGGGCGCCGGACTCGTGGCCGGCGACTCGCTGACCCGCTCGCTCCTTAGTGGCGTGGCTGGCGGGGCTGGCAATGTGCTGGGCCAAGGCATTACCGGGGCGCTGAATGGCTCTGGCGTCGGCGCTGGCCTTTCCAACGCAGTGACGGCAAACCCGGGGAGCCTCTTGGGCGGCACGCTTGCGGGGAACGCTGGCGCAAACGCGGCCATCGGCGGTATCGGCAACGACCTTCTGGGCTCGGCGGTGGGGAGCGCCATCACGGACGTGGCGCCGCTGACGGTAACTGCGGCGACTGGCGGACTGGGCAGCGGCTTGGGTGGCGCGCTTGGCGGCGCGGCAGGCAGCGTGATTTCCGGCGGCGTCGGGCAGAATTCGGTGGCCGGGCGCCCCGGTGGGACCGGAACCGATGTGCTTCAGCCCACGGTTGGCGTGACCGAGGTAGACCCAATCACCGTTACAGCGCAGCCGGGCGGGGAGATCACGCCTCCGTTCCCGCTGGTCGGCGGGGTAAGCGGGGAGGATGTGCCTGGGCTCGCGAGCACGGAGCTGAGTGCGCTCAACAACAACGCCATGGTGAACAACGGTGGCCAGCCGGGTCTGCTGACGCCGGAGGGCCTGATTGGCGACACGCTGGGCGGCATCGGGGGAGACATCGGCACTGGCCTGCTCGCGCAGACTCTGGGCCTGTTGCCGAAGCCTGACCTGAGCGGCGTTCCGGATGGCGGCTGGGACGAAGGGCCGGCGGTGGGCCCGAAGGGTGGCGACCCGTTCCTGCAAACCGAAGGCCCGGGGCTTGGATCCACGGGCGCTCCGGGTCCGCAGGTCGTGCCTGCGGCTCCAGGCGTGGCGGCCACCCCCGGGTCGGCAGGCGGCGGCGGCGGAGCGGGCGGTGCGGCTGGCGCCGGCGGTGCGCCCGGTGTCGGCGCTTCGGATAGCGCGGCGGCGCCCTCCCCGGCGGCGGCTGGATCGGATATTGATCTCGAGGGCGGCCTGTCGCCTGACATCTACCCGTGGCGGAAGGCGGTGTTCTGATGGGACTTCTCAGCGGCCTGCTGGTCAACGGCATCCGGAATACGGGCTCGACGGCGCTGTCCCGGGCGATCGGCAGCGCGGTGGGCAGCGGCGTCGGCGGCCTTGGCGGTGGCGGCGGGGCGGGAGCCGGGAACAACCCCTACCCGGTTGACCCCTCGTATGTGGCCCCGCGCCCGACGAAGAACGTCAACAATGCACAGCCGGGCCTGATCGACGATATCACGGTGACCGCGCCCGCGGTGGCGCCGGCGCTGGACGGCGCGGTGGGCAACATCGTAGGGAACGCCGGCGCGAACCTCGCGGTCGGCGGCCCGCAATCTGCTGGTTCCACCACGGTGGACGGGCTGGA
>ERZ869921.743-NODE-743-length-16497-cov-19.568787_pt1 | contig 16497 bp, 32 predicted proteins | sample MGYA00579310_ERZ869921 | MGnify/ENA primary metagenome ERZ869921 (study PRJEB32216, sample SAMN09231816) | wastewater metagenome | place: USA: Maryland | collected 2016-06-21 | study: EMG produced TPA metagenomics assembly of the PRJNA472060 data set (Reclaimed...
CGTTCCCCACTTATCGATTAATAGCTTTTCTGCGTTCTCAATAACAGCGGTCATGGCTCATCAATTTCCGTCCAACTGGTTTCTCCGCTACTTAATGTAACCGTCTGGATTCCACCGCCAAACCCGCCTTCTCCAAACCCGCCCTCACCAAAACCAACAACCTGAGTGGTGATTTGGATGATCCCTTGGTCGCCAATAGGGACAAAATCGCTATCGTCCATTGCTACCCCCTAGGCCAACGAAACCGCATAATGTCATCGCTGAACTTTTGAAGACGCGCCGTAAGACGTTTCTTGTGCATCTCATATTGATCGAACCGAAGTGTTGCTCTCTTATCATTCCCGATCTTTGTCTCGCACAAAAAGGCTGCGTAAAATGGCAAAGCGTCTTGGAAGGCCAGATGGAGGTCTGGGGTATCCGTATCATCATCCAAGTCTGGCGGTAACTTGATGTACTGAATCTGGATCGTGCTATCGTCAGCAAGAGATTCCGCAGAAGGTTTAGGAAACAACCCGAACTTTCGGTTGTCCTGTTTGTACGCATAAACAGGGTTCCCATTCTCCGAGTCTTGCCAGTTCGCTTGGATAGACTTTAAATCCGTCCGATCAATAATAAACATCGGATTGTTGTTGAAGTAGATATCCGACAACGAAATGAAGTCTGTTGGGAGCGTGTAGACGGCTTGTCCCTCAACGGCGGTTGCTTGCGCTAGTTGGATGGGCCACTCTAAGTCTGTCCCCATATACCTGATCGCCTGATTGATATAGTCGTAGATCTCATCATCTTGGAAATGAGAGTTCGTTGAATCTTCTTCGTCTATCATCCGGCGAACAGATTCTAGAAGTGTAAGACGTGTTCCCATTAGAGCTTCGTCGCCTCGTCTTTCACAAGCCTGAGAAAGTAATTGGCCTTCTCTCTAAGTCTAGCGGTATCCGCTTGCGTGTCCAGTATTTTCTGCTTTTCCCTCTCAAATTCATTGCGCTCTTTCTTTAAAGCCATGACAAGACCCTGAATTTCAGCGCGTTGCGCTTCGAGTTTGGTCTTTTCTTCGAGAATCGCGGCTTCTTCCGCTTTCGTGATGTTGCGCTTCTTGTCGTATTCCTGTTGAGCAAGAGCTAAAGAAGATTCGATCTCTTTCTTTTTAATGTCATTTAACTTCCGAAGGTTCTCGGCTTCGTTTTTGAGAGAGATCACGCGGACTTCCCACGCACCAAGTTCTGAACCAAGCTCTTTTACACCTTCAATCGTTGTTTTTGTTTTGGAGTCCATGTTTTATCCTTTTGGCAGAAAGTGTGTTCTGCCTGGTTCTTTTGATCTGTAGAATTGTCTCTTTTCCGTCGGATGCCAACGCCTGTCTTCTAAATCTTTAATGTGAGCCTTTGAAGCGTAGACCGTCCCGTGGACATGCTCCATTTCTTTGAAGTATCCGTATTTTACGTCAATACCCGCTTTAAAACATTCGTTACATCGGCCCAATATGTCTCTATCGGCCTGTTTCTTACATCCTATACACATCCCCATTCCTGAATCCCACATAGTTTTAAAAGGAGGGCTCCGGGGGGATTTCTCCCCCCAGAGACACCCAATTCCTTACTGAGATACGCCTCGTTCCGTGGAAACACCACAGAAGTTGGTGGTCGCAGCACAGTTGATAGAAACTCCGTTCGTGAAAATCAACGGAGGATCAAACGACAACTGACGAGCTTCCGTAGCCAATCCCATGATATACGCCGAAGGGCTGGACGATGTGTTAGCAGTATCGGAATCTCGGAGAACTGCGAAATCAGTTCCCGTTGAAATCCAAACCGAGTACACCGAACATTTCCCTTTGCAAGCCAACGACGCCGTAGCGGAGAAGTTCACAACAGTCTTGTTCTTCGCTCCACGACCAGACGTTGCCGCCTGTGCCGTTGTCCCAAGAATCGCCATTACCCCAAGAAACAGAAGACCACCGATGATTTTTTTCATGTTAGTTATCTTCCCCCTCTTAAGCAGACGTGACCCAGACCGCGTGGTTGTCCCGAAGGGTCGCCACACCGTACAAGGCCGATCCGTGATACTTGGTTGCGTATTGAGTTTTAGCGAACTTGCCCATTTCAAAGTCTTTCTGCATAACAACGCCGAAAGCCTGTTTATGGAAAAGCACGTTATCTTTCTTAGAAGAAGTCGTGGTCACGCGGCTCGTCGCAACAACTGGCGTTCCGTATAAACCAACCACTCGCCCCTTATCAACTTGCACGCCTTTATCGAATCCAGTCTGGTTCGCCAAGGTGAACTTGTCAGCGCCAAGGAGATCCGCGTGAGCATCGTGACAGATACCCCACACTCGATCCTCCTTCGGAACTTCCAAGTTATCCAGCATCAACTGAGCCGCTCGGACTTTAGGGTCCAAGAACGCTCCACCAGAAGAATCAATGTTGGTGGTCAAGTCATTAACGAGAGCGAGGAGATCATCTTCCTGCTGCTCGGCAATTCCAGCACCAAAACTCCGCGCAAACTCGCGTTCCCAATTAAGGACCGCTTGCGCGTCAACAATGTCCACCAAGTTCGCGGAGATGTTCTTCCACTTGTTGATGATGACGGTCGCTTGAGTAAGCACCACTTCGGTATCGGTAAAGCTACCATCGGTGGTGGAGATATCAGAAGCGGTCAGTTTCGGGAAGATTTGAATCGTAACCCGATCACCCGCTTTCTTGATTTGACCAGAAACCAACTCATCGCCTTCCGTCACGTTTAAAGCATACTGCCACAACTTCTGAGAAGCATATCGGGCTTCCAAGGCTACGGTACGCAGCCAATTAGGAAGTGCTCCCGACATTCCGCTTGAATCTAGACCTGTTTCATTAGCCATAGGGCTTTCCTTTAATTTTTATTTCTTCACCCGGTTCGTCTTGTAAGCGCTCATAAACTCCTGTTCTAATGCGCGAGCTTTCTGCCTCGTTTCGTTAGACCAATTCTTAGGATTTCCAAGTTTCTCCAATTCGCTCTGCATCTCAGATTCCGTCCAGACTTTTGGCCCTTGTGGGCTTACGCCTGAACCTGAAACACCAGCGGCTTTCTGCTTCATTGCGGTCTTGTCCGTCACACCACGGCTTTTCTGATAAATGAAAAGCGCGTATTCCGCACGTTGCATGGGAGTCATGTTCTCCATGATCGGTTCTTCTCGAATGATGGCCGAAATCTCCATGATATCGTCGTTCGTGAGCCCTGCTTGCGACCTGATGAATTTAGCAGCCTGCGACGCTTCCTGCCGCGTTTCAATCGTTCGTGCGCGTTCCGTTTCCGTCTGTCGAAGTTCAGAAAGCAATTCCTCTTTGAACTCCCGCAGATTTTCGCGGGTCACATCACGTAACGTATCCTCCGGGGCTTCGTAAAACGTCCGCGAGGGTTTCTGTTCCTGGCCTACACCAAACTTCTTCTGAAATTCCGCGAGTTGTTGTTTTACTGTGCCTAGTTCGTTGTTCCAATACTCCTCGCGTTCTCTCATTGATTGCTTCAGCTCATAAATCCGCTCTTGCGGAGATCTGAACTTACGTCGTTGGCCAGTCCCTTCTTCCCTGCTGCTCTCGGATAAGGATTGCTCCCCTCCGGCGTTGGCCTCTTGCCCTTGCGTGCCCTCAGGTGCGACTTGTCCTGTTGCGGAGCCACCCGCGTCTGCTGTTGCGGTCGCTTCCCCCGTTCCTTCCGAGGCGATTGTTTCTGTGTCTTGCATGGTTTCCTTTCATGTCCAAGACCGACTTATCAGCTTGGCCTGATTTATTTTGTGCCTAATATCCGTAGCAACTATAAAGAATCGTAATCCCCGCCACATTCGTTTTCTGGTAGCCAAGACCATTCGGCATCTCAGCGTCGTAATACTTACATTGATCCGCGACAAGAGTCGATATCGGTCCAATCTGTTTAACTCCCGTCACTGTAAAGCTGCTGTTAAAGATTGTCACTGAAGAAGCCGCAACCCCGAAATCAGTACAAACTCCATGAAAAACAGCGCGTTTAGGACACAACATATCGTAAACCCCATCGTTCGTAGCGGTCGTTGACGATCTCCAAACATCAATCGCCATAACGGACGAAGATAACATCAAAAAAGTAAGAGCAACTAAAATTCGTTTCATGGCTTATCATCTCCTCTGACTTCCGCAAGTAATTTCTCTATTGTTTCGGATGGCTTTAACGAATCCTTTCCGATCTCCTCTAACCGCGCAATCTCAACATCTAATTTCAAAATAGCGTCTTTATATCCCCTCTCAACGCCCGCATGATACCGCCATGCGCTTTCCTGACTCCTAGAAGCCGCCGCGTCCCTTTTGGATTCAATGGCAGAAACATCTTGTAACCAAAGAACCATCAATTTCTTATAAGCCTCGCTTTTCCGAAGACCCACAAGAACCTGAAAATCTATTCGTTCGTTCATAGCGCTTCTGCCATATTCTCAGCCGCCATGGTTCTTGCTTGATGTCCTAGTTCAGCCCCCGTTGATCTGGCGGTCGCTTCAGCGTTGGCTACACCCGCTGCCATTCGAGGCATTGCCCCAGGAATCCCAGGGCCACCCGCTTGACTATCCATCCCCGGTAATTGAGGGATCGCGCTCCACACTTGGCGAGGGTTCATACCAACAGCTCTAGCGAACTCCTCAACAAAGGGCTGAAGGTTTACTTGACCAAGCTGAGGATTCTGGTTGCGGATACTCGTCACCACTTGAAGGAACTGCAAAAGGTCTTTGTTGCGTTGCGGACGGAAATCCTTGTCCGTAACGACTTTGACCTGAACTTCAACATCTTCAACTAAATCGCCGGGGTAAACCCGGAGGTTCTCGTAACGCCCTGTCGCCGCAATGGAGAAGGGTTTATCGAGAAATGTAATGTTGTTTTCGTGCATCTTTGAAATGTGTTCCCGTAAAATGGGATCTGCAAAGACTTCGGCTTGAACAGACAATCTCCGAATCGCTTCCGTCTGAGCAATTGACGCTTCAGTAGCAGACGCTTCCGTAACGATGGCCTGTAAATTGTCAGGAGCAAGTGCCGCGCCACGGAACTCCTGTTTCATAAGGTTTTCGAGTTGCATCCCGAAATTAACACCTTCCAATTGCGGGCGAAGCGCTTTAATCATCGCGTCTGGATCACCATCAACTTGGACCATTCCCCAAGGTTTAATCTTAAGTTGTCCTGTCTTTAAATTGGCCTGAGAGTTAACGAGCCATTGGTTAAAGAGAGAGAACGTAATGGTGTCGTGCATACGCGCACGATTGGAATTGATTTCTGGTTGAGTTTGCATCGCCACAGATCCCACCGCGTAAGCGTAGGGTTCCATCTCAAATTCCATGACGTGTCCGAACGAGAAAGGACGACGTTTATAGACATTGGCGTGCATCTTTACAGTAAAAAGATCGTTTACGGTGGCAATACACCATTCTGTTCCGTTGCGATCCCCGTTTAGTTCTCCGTAGTACATCGTCACTTCGATGATATTGGAAGTCTTGTTATTGCCTGAAAACATCGAGTATCCTGCCGCGTTCATGCGCGACTGGATTTCAGGAGACAAGTTTTTAACTTCAGAAGATGCCCCGATAGCCTTCTCAATCAAATCTTGGTCCCAAACATCCGGCATTTGTCGTCCTAACGCCCGAAGTTGTTCAGGTGTCATGTAAACCAAGACCGCGTGCCACGGAGAAAGCGACATATCAAACGACATCGGATCAAAAGCAAATTGTAAGAGGCTTCTAGGCTGAAAATCAGTAGATTCCCAATACGGCATGTTAACGACCCACGGTTGTTCGACTGGAACGGTCCCGAAAAGTGCCGCAGAGCGACAAGCCTTAAGCAATTTCCTTCTGTAATTCGTGACATTCTGTTGCCACACGATCACTTGTTCTGCCGTCCATAAATCTTCCTGACTTACCATCGGATTAGACGAAACAAGCTGGAAATTCGGTTGTGCGGAGGTTAAAGCTCGGTAATAAAAGGTCGCTACGGCTTCCGTCGCCCTTAATGTCTCGGTTACTTGCGGGTTAGCGAACCCCGATAAATCCGCTGATCGTGACGGACGATTTAAACGCCAGTAATCAGCGTAAGTGTTAAACCTTCCGAGGTGACTTGCCATCTGGGTATGCCAGAAGTTCACTTTGTCGCGTATTTCTTGGACAGGATCAGGAAGTCCCATGAAATCAATCACGAAATATACCCCGCCGGACTATTCTCAAAATCAGGAACGCTGAACTTCTCAGGAGAAGATAGCGGATATCGGTGCGTACTGACTTTTCGCATTTCTTCTTGTGCTTTTCTCATGCGTTCCTCGGCTGTTTCTTCCTTTGGACGGTTCAGAAACATCTTGTGTTCCACTAATTCAGCCATGTAATGAAGCGCGTCCACTAAATCGTCGCCACCATCTTCGGTTTTCTCCATGGCGGTATCTTTCCAGCTATAAGACAAGAGTTGTTTACGAAGCATTCGACATTCTGGATGGATGACAATCTTATCTTTAGATAAAAGGTCGATGATAAGGGCCCTAGAAGCGTTCTTTTTACGAGTCGAGAGTTTGAGTGGCCTGATCCCAGCATTACGGAAATGCCATTCAATAGTAAGTCCTTGCTGGGCAAGGTCTAATCGCGCCGCGTCATGGCTTAAAACCGACATATAGACAGATTCTTTTGGACTTGTTCTTGCCATTATCATCCCAGCTTGAGCCGCAGGAGAAAGACCGTTCTCGGCGTTCTCTCGATAGATGTAAAGTTTATCCCGAAGAACCGCCCAGAGTGTCCCGCAATCATCTCGTAATCCCCAATCCGTCGCTCTAAAGCACATCTCGCCTGACGTCGGCATCGAAAAACTTCGAACATGCCGATCAGTGTCCTGAAATTCATGGAATACGCGCCCCACGCTTGATTCGTATTCGGCCATGTACTCTTGTGACCATGCGTGAGGATCACATTTCTTTTTAATCGAGTCAATTTCATCCCGATCAATGTAAGGATTATCGTAAATCGTTTTATGGAACACCGCCCAGAGGTTTTCTCCGGCATCAATGGATTCCCGCGCTTCATCTTCGAGATCTTTAAACCAGTTGAACCCGTTTGGTGAAGAAATAAATAACGCTGGCGCTTTATGAACAGTCAGGTTCGGACGAATGATGTTTTGCCAAACACCCGCTTTATGATACGCCGCTTCTTCAAACGTAACGGACGTCGGAGCAGGACCACGAAGTGAGTTTTCTTCATCAGAACCCATCAAATAAAGTTGGGCGTTGTTCTTTAGAACCATCGTCAAATCGTTATCATTCGGTTTCTTGTAAAGCGCTTCTTGCGGAACCATCCGTTTAAAAGAATCCCACGAAATAAGTTTGGCTTGTTTATAAGTCGGAGCGATGTGCCAGTGTACGGCATTTTTAGGAGCCAACCATTTCAACGCCTTATACTCAGAATATTTGGTTTTGCCAAACTTTCGTCCTGCTCTTATAAACGTAAATCGTCTTGAGTTGGCTTCTATTTCCTGCTGCGCGGGGGTAAGAGTTAAATCAAGCTGGAAGCGTTTTATCTTCTCTCCGCTCCCTGATTGAAGAAGGTTCATTTTCCCTTTAACTGAAACGGCATCTTTCGAGGAACCATCCCGTGCTTTTCCATGACCTTGGTTGTCTTGGTCTTCTGAAGAAGCGCTTCTTGAAGGGGATCTTTCTCTTTAATAACAACAGCGGGTCTTTGCGGAGGCATTTTGTAGTCCATTAACTCACCACCCCTTTCGTTTCAAATATAAACGTCTCATCCGAGAAACTGTGACTGACATGCTCACGCTTCGGTTCAACCCGTGACCCGATCTCGCTGGCACATTGGACTTGTTCGCGGGTCGGCTTAAATTCTTCGCGTTCGTATTTCAAGTCTATCGGGTTCGTACAAACCCGACAAGTAAAATTGATGAGCATGTCATCATTGCGGTAATATTCCACGACCTGCGGAGGAAGTTCGTAGTCTTGATGACAGATCGTACAAGCCCCTTTATAAACTTCTCGAAACCCCTTCGCCCCGTTCTCCATGAACTCCCACCAGAAAGACCGCAAATCTTTTGCGCTGGCACTGGCAATCAAATGTTCCCGATACTCCCGCCATTTGCGCGTAGAGAAAAACTTCTCCGCTTTTTCCCTCGTCCACCCCGCCGCGTTACAAGCCGCCTCTACACTCCCGTTGCTTTTAGTGAGCGCGTATAAAAAACAAACTTGGCTCGGTTTAAATGAGAAGTAGCGCCCATTGACGTTAACAGGAGCCATGTAGACGGTATCGCCAATACGAAAACCCTTGGCGCAAGATTCAGGGCGGATTTCTTTGAAGAGATCCAGATCACTCATAAAAAAGACCCTGCCTCCGAAGAGAACAGGGCTGCGTAGCTGAGGGCAGACGCAAAAAAAGAGAGCTGTCGCATAGTCGATTATGCGCGTGCCCTCGTGCTATATATACACCGAAATCATTTGTTTTGCAACTGGTGGATGTCCATACAATCGCGGAACTTCGTTTCGAGGTCAATGCAAAAAATCGTCACCATCATCAACCAGATCGCCATAAACCACACCATCGCTTTTAACATCTAGACCCCTGGGTCAACAACACAACTGTCGCCTGTGTGAGCGTTTCCGCAGATAGGACAAATCGGGTCGTTTAACTCCTTGGCGTACATCACCCACTCCTGCGCGGTCTTGCCGTCTAAATACGCCCTGCGCCACGCTAACACAACTTCGTCAGGGACAATCTCTCGGATTTGGATCCATGCGTTGTGGACAGCGAATCGGTCTTCTCGCCCTAGACGGAAGTTCTCGGCGGGGACAACGGCAGCTTTACGGCCACGGCCACGCCGATTCAGTTTTTGCATATGTTACAGCTCCAGAAGATTCTCCCTTCATGGTCCCGATTAGGAAGCATTGTCCCGTGGCACATGATGTCTGGCAAGAACCACCATCGACTAAGCTCGTACCGACGAAAACATTTCGGATATGGTCCTTGGGGGAATGAGCCTAATTCTAGCATTGGGGATTTTGGTGGAGTTTGTGGGGGGGACTAGAACTAATACTAGGGTGTGGGGGGAAAAGACCCCTACCCGTACGGGGGGTGGCCTCTCGTCGGCCCTGCTTGTGGGTCTTTGTGTGTGCTCGATTATGTTGTGCCATTCGTTAGATCACCGTCGGAGACTTGTTAAGAGAAGTAAGCTACTTCCGATAACGGATCTTATATTACCTATTATCTCACTACGCTGCATCTTTTGGATCAGGAGTGCTAGTTATGCCTGTTGTGCGTTCTAAGACACCATCGACGTTGAACCAATGTTTAATCACTTGTGGGGAATTGAAGAACGTACCCTTGTTTTTGCAATCAATGAGCACGTACCTTCCGCATCGGCAACGCTCTGTCATCGTAAACCCGTCTACTGAATCTCTCAGTGACGCTGTCACCTTTCTGTAACTGCACCAGTGTGGCCCTTGATATAACGGCCAAGTCAACGGCTTACCCTACCCATTTTAGAATGGTCTGCGTTTTCGGTCCTGTAGGCTCTAACACACTGAACTAGGCTAGACACGTAGCTAATAGCCTGATCCCTACATTTTCAATAGCCGCCGATTGCCTAGCCAAGCCTATCACGATTTCGGCCCATTATCAAGGGCCTTAGCCTTTTGTCTCGCCTTCACCCGCTGATAGTTCGCCTTGTCACGGCATGACGTAGAGCAATACTGAGCCCAATACGTTTTGCCATTAACAGGGTTAGTCTTACACTCCGCACAAATCCGTATCTCATTCATGTACTCAGTATGCCTTATATAAGGCCAGCGCACAAGTATTTATTTTTAGACCATGCAAGAAAACACTTGACACCCATTACAGAGTACTGTATACTAAGTACATGAAAGACACCACGACGGAAAAAGGAGCTAAGCCCATGAAAACATTACTCCAGAATATGTGTGAAGCATATGGCTACCAAGGCGGAACAATTCACCAGTTCGTTAACGTCCATGATCCGCTATTCAATCGATTCGAGAGAGTCTATACCGACTACGTTAAAAGCGGTATCACGTTCACTACTAAGAAGTCATTCCAGAAATTGGCCGACTATTGCCATATCGAATTAAAGGGGGAATAAAATGAATGACCCTGTAAACGATATGACCGTCAAAGAATACAACGCCATGAAAATACAGGAAAAGAAAGACGAATTATCGGGAGCGAAAAAACATCTATTTGACACTCTTAATAGTATTGCCATTCTTGAAAAAGAATTAATTGATCTGGCTCTAGAGCAAGTGAACGGCTACCAGTTCCCAACACTACCCCCGCCCACCCGGGCAAAAGGAGAATGACTACCATGAAAACCCCCAACGCAACGCCAAAAGCTGAATTGAAATCAACGCCGTGGAAGGTAGTCGGCCCACATCGACGCAATGGAATCATAGACACCTATTCTATCGAGTCCGCCGAAGGCTTTTCGGTGACGATTAATAACCATGCCTTGGACAAGGAAGACGCCGCCCACATCGTCAAGTGTGTGAATAGTCACGAGGAGCTATTGCGAGAATTAAGACTACTCCATGACGTAATTAACGAGGAGAGAGATTATCACGATTCAGCCTATTGTGCAACGTGCAAAATCATCGCCCGCGCCGAAGGGGGAATCTAACCATGTTCTTCCTACTCGTCACCCTGGCCGTATCCGAGCCCATCCTCATCGAAGCCCCAACGCCTACCGCTCCGATCTGCGTTCAGTACTGTATCGAGGGGGTGCAACAATGAGGCCCTATCAACTGATCTGGCTGTACTGGCGTGAACTGCTGGACATCCATGAGGATGACATTTTATTACCAGTCGTATACTTACAGGGGGGATTATGAGCGATCATGAAGAATGGTGTGAAAAATGTGACGAAAGCATTTGTCTCATACCGGAAAAACACGACAAGGATAAAGTCTTTGACGATATGCTGGCACTCATTAAGCGTTTAAATTATGCGTTCTACGTTGACGGCACTAGTAAAGCGTTAAGGCCATTAATGGGAGAGACTAAAGATCTTATTCGTACGGCAGAGGGGGTGCAACAATGAACACGCTCATTAAAAACCTAGCAGACTCTTGCCGCTTTAAAATCGGAGAAACTTACACGAACCGGAAAGGCGAAAAGTGCACCATTAAAGACATCCGGCTTACCTTCAGCGCGTCCGGTGAATGGATAGCGACAAAGTACGTTGTGGCCCATACGTTTATGGGTCAAGAGATATTCGAGTATGACGTTTGCGATTCCACAATCGCTAAGGCATCAACGTGCAAGCATGGTTACGTAGCCAAAGAGTGCAAGCTAGAGGGGGTCGCATTGTGAACATTACCGACAAAGTGCTACTCATGAACCTTTCGAACCTCAGCCAGGACGACATCGCCTACTTGCACAAACTCAAAACCCTAGCGACCGTGCTTAAGGCCCGTCTCGATCTTCGAGACATGAAACTACAGGAGAAACTAGACCATGAATGACTCGTACTCGTCGACCATCCGTGAGCATATGAAACGCGCCATGAGCGAACCCGCCGGATTTCGCCCTATGAACCGAAGACAAAGGGCCCACTTCGATAATCTACGCCTGTTTCTCTGGTCCTTTGCGGGTCTTTTGGCGGGGGCAACGGCTATTCTCATTTACGATAGACTGATACAGGGGGTAAGACCATGAGCATTGACAGAGACATATCTCGCTGGAAAGGCGAAATACTAAAGACTCAAAAGAAATGGCGTGTCACACTGAACGATGAGAACGACTACCAACTGAAAGGCAAGTATGGAGCTATTACAGTCTACCCAGATGGAGACTTGGACGTATGGGTTAAGAATATCCGTGTGTTCCTGCGCATGGAGAGGATCTGGAAAGCCAAGCAACATTGGGATGACGGTGGTCTATTTGTTCGCCCTTATGCTGACCTAGACGTAATGGCAAAGTACCTAAGATGCTCCAAAAGACGAACCATGAGCCCAGAGAACCGCCAAAAGGCTTCGGAAAGGTTCGCTAGGATGCGATCCTTGAAGCAAAAATCCTTATCCAGAGCATCGGCAGACTTGGGAAATAGCAATTCTGTGGAATTGGGCTCGGAAGGGGCAAAACCATGACTAAACTACAATTTACGGCCAACATCATCGTATTTCCGTTTGTTTGTCTCGCAACCGCCCTATTTCTCGCGGTGAATTGGATATTCGGAGGGTCTAACCATGATTCCTTTTTACTTTAACGCCCCGCACGTCCTTTGGTTTAACATCTGGAAATCCTTCGTAAGAGCCATCCACGAATTCCCAAACGATCCCATTATGGCCCGTAAAGCCTGCGAAGCCCAAATGCGTTACGTTACTTATGCGGCCATTGAGGTTGTAAAGAACCGGAAGGGGTAGGCCCTCGTAAGTAGTTAAATAGCGGATTAGCGTTGAATAGGCAATCATTTAATACTTTAAGCCTAGACTTATGTAGCGGACCCCAAGCCAGCCAGCGGGAAAAGGTTGAATACCGAAATGCCCGCCTTCGTTGTCTTCGATTCGGATACCGAATCTTGGAAAACTTACTCACCGCCAGCACTTCCCGCATTTAACGCAATGGTAAATAAACCGTTGCTCCGAAATAAGCCATAGCCCAAACAACGGGCGTTCATGCTTACACTCACTCACCGCCACTCCAAATCATGTCCATACCCCAAAAAATACGCTTGTATCGCTTCAAAAATAGATTCAGGGTCACTGGGGTACCCCTAATGCAAGAGCTTAACATCAAGCAATAGATATGAAAGTTAATGCGGTAATCTTTATCCCTCACCGCCACCACCTCCGGGGGTTAACATTCTATCCCGATCTTTCGGACGCACATTTGACAGGTACATTCGTCGATAGTCTTTTCAGGCCTTTGGCATTTGTCCATATGGGCTGTGTGAGCATAGGGATCAAACGAATAGGCTTCATGCAGACGTTCATCGGGCCAATTCTCAAACTTGGCGGGAGCGCAATTAGAAGGCAAACTTCGGTTTGCGTGCGCGACCCGTTGCTCCGGTGTAAGTACCCCCCACTCCGCTTGGCTCATGTAAGTGGGATCTATGGTTTTTTTTAAAAGTTGATCAAATTTACTCATACCTTTTTCTCCCCCGCCGCTTTAATTTCTGCTTTCACTTGCGCCCAATATTCCTGGGGCATAATATCCCCCTCATTTTCCCGCGTAGCGGACGCGCCGCCAGGCGCAGGCCGCGAAGCGCGGGAGGAGGGAGAAGTAGAAGTTATACTTCTCTTCTCCTCTCCTCTCCTCTTGTACCGTGATCTTTTGATACGTTCGTAGGCAGTTGAATCGACTTGATATTTAAACCAATTACGCATGTATACGAATGTTTTGCCGTTATCAAATTTACCCTCCTCATGTGTCACACTAATGTACACATTTGGCAACCGTTTAAGGGCTTCAATAGTGGCCTCAAAAGTGTCACATTCCATAGCCAAAACAAAGGCCTTGGCGGGTGGGCATAACACCAACTTTCCGTTGTCTCCTTGGGACACCATTAAAGCCCCTAAACGGGTCCAGCGGCCCACGTCTTCAAGGCTTAAATTAACGAAGTGGGGATCAAGCAGAATGGTGGCCCAGACCTTAAACCATTTCTTGTGGTCGCTCATAAGCAACCTTCCATTTCCCGCCGTATCAGTTCAAACAGATCCTTGACCGGGACAGCCACGAAAGTAGTTACATAATTAGGATTATGAGCTTCCTTCCTTCCGTATTTTGTTATGAAGTTTTCATGTTCTGTTATCCAGACTCTCTGTAGAATGAGAAATGGCAGGAGGTAAATACGTTTTGTATCCATACAGGCATACACAATATAGTCAGTAATTTTATTCCTATTCAGCCACCCTTGAACTTTCTGATCTCTGTTGCTGTACTCCTCTAGAAGAATATCCCCATAGTCTTTTCGTCTTTTCTTTTCGTCTATGAGAATAACTTTTCCGCATGTCAGAATAAGTTTCTTGTCAACTCCCTGTTTTTGCAAAGCCAGATCAGAAACATTCTCTATACGTTCAAGGTGCGGGAATATGCGGAAATAAAACTTATCGAAAATATCAGATTCCCCACTTTCTAAAGAATAGGCCAGATCTACATTAAAGTCCGCTGTCATTCTTCCAGCCCTCCCAGCCCTGTCTTGCCTGTCTCGCGAAAAGTTCAACATAGGTTCGCTTGGGAAACATTTTTTCAATTAGGGCATAAACTTCATCGGGTTTTTTGCTGTGCTTTGAACTGCGGACAGCTTGTAGAACTGAGGAAGGTCTGTTTTCTTCGAGAGCCATAGGAGGAGTACCACGTTTTGCGATCAATAAAAGCTCATGTTGCTGACGCACATAATAACCCATACCGATCTTATCTTTCACCCAAACCATGTTGGTTCGGTACTCAAAACCCCATGCTTTTATGACAGCCATAGCCTCTTCAAGTTTTGGGTTAGTCGCCCACAAAAACAAAATGCAGTTATCGGCGGCGGGAACATCAATAGCACAAATTTCAGCAAGTTCCATTGTCGGATATTGGTTTTCAATATCGCGGGAAGCTGACACAGAATGTTCATATTTCCAAGGCGGGTCAGCATAGATAATATCAAATTCTCCGACGGGTAAAGGAGTAGGAACAAAAGCGGAAGCGTTTTCTCTCTGTTTCAAGTGTTTCAACTTATCAAGGCTTACCTTCCTCTCCATAAATTTCTCAAATACTTTTGGACTATGGGTAGCAATATCTGAAAGTAGTTGAGACTCGACCGACTCACGTTTAGATAGGCTGAGGGCAGATAAACGGTTACCATTTGTTACCGTTTTAGAAGGACGACCACCTTGATGTGGTAATTCTTTTTTAAGAAATGCCCCTAGCTTTGCCATTGCTTGAGCTTTAATACTGTGAGCGTGCGAAATAGCTTCTTCTCCTAGTTTCGCTTTCTTCGCATAATGTTCGGCGGCAACAGCCATGTCCATTATGTTTTTTGCATCGAAGGCATTTTTTACTTCCGCAAGCATTTGACTGGCTTTAGAAAGAACGACTAACGAATTTGTTTCTTCGGACATGGTTTCCCCCTTAAATGTCTACCGTCAATAATTCCTGCCGTGGCAAGTTGTTGTACAGTTATTTCTTTTTCTGGCTCACTCATAGACCCCTCCTCAAAAATAACCCCCCGCCGGTCGGCGAAGACCCTGGGAGGTGGCTGCCGCCCCGACGGAGGAAATAGGTTTTTCAGATTTTCCCAGGATCTTCATGGAGGCGATTGTTACATTCTTGTGACAGAGTGTCAACTTGTTTTTTGCGATGCAATTATGTTAGGCTAACGCCCATGAAAACAAAACAACGCCGTGACCATTACCCGACGCTATCCGTCAGAATCAGCGACGAGCAAAAAGAATATCTCCGACGAGAAGCCGCCTTGAAATGTGTAGGCGTTCCAGAATACGTGAGAGCCGTTCTCTTCCCTTTCGAAATCCCCGACGACAAGAAATAGTTCTTGACATTGTGTGACAAAACGGCAAGAATAGGGTATGACTAAAACGAGCCCTGGGAATCGTTGCTGTGAATCCTGCGATTATTGGGACCGACAAATCGAGGAGGCCAAACGAATGGAATACACCGACCACGACGTACCCGCGAGTTGTCAGGAGTGCGGCGAGATTGTCTACGGCATCGAAGCGATGCGGGGACACTTGACCTTCAACCACAAGGACTACAGCCCCGAAGAAGTCGAGAAGTACGCCAAGGCGTGGATCGAAGGAGCGCACGACAACATGGAAGACGAGGAGAAAGCGTACCATGCTGATCGGGCCTATGAGAAGGCGGTCCATAACGAGACTGTCCGTATTGCGAGGTTACTTCCATGATCGACCCCAAATTCGAGTTGGAGTTAGATCGGTTTATTGAAACGGATATTCGGGCGTGGGTTGAGGCGAAACAGCGGGAGCAAGAAGATGAAAACATTTAAAAGAGAAATTGTCATGCGTCCAGCTTACGACAAACGGGACCCTGATCCGTCTAAGAATTACGGGATTCATGGAGTAGATATGGCCTTCTACTTGACGGGAGAGAAAGGAACTATTCAATTCGTTGTTTATACGAACTGGCAATTAAGGCATGTCCAAGAAGAGATGGATCGAAAACATGATATGAGCGAGGATGGTCGGTGGTTACACTCATTTTGCCATCCACAACCCGCCGATATTGGGTATCACTCTCCTGTCCCGAAGTATGAAGGCCAAGATCCGATAACAAGTAAGTGTTCATTTATCCAAGGTGATTGCTATTACGATGGGTCTAGCCTTAGTGCAGAACCGATCTACTGGAAGCTAGTAGAAGGTGGGTCCGACGCCGTCTGGAAAGAACTTGAGGGTTGGTATGAGAGGGAATTGGCATGACCACCCTCCAACGCCGTAAGCTCTTGACCGAACGCAAAGACTTAGAGAAACTGCGCCGCCTCTACAAGAAACACGCGATCACGGCGATTTCGG
>ERZ869921.745-NODE-745-length-16465-cov-10.334004_pt1 | contig 16465 bp, 20 predicted proteins | sample MGYA00579310_ERZ869921 | MGnify/ENA primary metagenome ERZ869921 (study PRJEB32216, sample SAMN09231816) | wastewater metagenome | place: USA: Maryland | collected 2016-06-21 | study: EMG produced TPA metagenomics assembly of the PRJNA472060 data set (Reclaimed...
GAACAACTCTGCGAAGCCTGTCGAAAGGGGCGGAAGGAGTAGGCAGTTAAAGTTCCAGCACAAGTTCTCTTAGCAGCCGCTTTAGCGGTGGGACTTGTTGCAGCATCACCAGCGGAAGCAGAAGCACCGCATGTGACCCAAGCACAAAAGATAAAACTAATGTCGCCAAAGTCTTATGCTTTGATGAAAGTTGAGTCGAAGTGGCTCAACCCACAAAAAGAATATGCTTGCCTTCACGCTTTGTGGCAGAAAGAAAGCGGCTGGCGTTCTACGGCCCTGAATAAATCATCAGGAGCCTTTGGAATTGCTCAGTTTCTTCCTTCGACCTGGGGCAACTACAAATACCCGTACAAGCCAACAGACCCACAAATTCAAATTGATGCTGGACTTCGTTATATTTACAAGCGTTACGAAACCCCGTGCAAAGCGTGGGCGTTTTGGAAAAGCAAAGCAGGTAAAGACATGATTGGAGGTTGGTATTAGTGAGTTCTCCTTTTGGCCTACCCCTTCGTGTTGATCAACCCTCAGTCCCGCTTCATGAAATCTATGAAGACGATGATGACGAGGATGACGATTAAACAATCCATAGTGGAATTGGTGGTTCAGAGAGCGGCTGGTTACTGCGAAAAATGCGGTGGCCCCGCCTCTGAATCTATGGCTTTGCACCACCGCAAATTAAAGTCCCGGGGCGGCAAAGATGCTGTTGCGAATTTAATATGGGTTCACCACGGCTGCCATAACATGTCGACGGACTCAATTCATGCCAACCCTGCTTACGCCACCGATAAAGGTTGGATGGTTTCATCTTGGGAGGAACCGGATCAAGCGCCGATGGCTTTGCCTGACGGTCGCATTGTTTTATTACAAGAAAACGGTAAGATTACAAACCTACAAGGAGGGAACTTATGAGCATTCCAGTAACAGTAAAAGGCAACCTTGGGTCTGATCCTGAGTTGAAGTTTGTTAAAACAAGCCGTGGAGAAACCGGACTTGTTACATTTTCATTGGCCCACACACCAAGAGAACGCAAAGGTGATGAATGGGTCGAGGGCGAAACCATGTGGTTCCGTGTAACTCAATGGGGCGAAAAAGGCGAAGCGCTGGTAGATGCTTTGCGCAAAGGCGATACCGTTGTAGTTCAGGGAAGCATGAAGCAATCAACATTTAAGGGGCGAGATGGCCAAGATAAAACTTCTCTGGAGATTAACGCTGTTGACATTGGCCTTGTACCAAAAAGCAATCGTAATAACAATTCTCGCAGTCAAAATCAGAATAGCAGAACGGAAGCGCCAGGATGGTAGATGAAGGGTTAATTTCTGCACAAGAAGTTGCCACCCGTTTAAACATCACGATGAATAATTTAAGACAATTACAACACCGCAAACAACTTGTGTGGGTGCAGAAAGTGGGTCGAAATGTCTATTATCGTGAATCGGATGTGGTCACGCTTGCAGAAAAGCGCTCAGGGAGAAACCAAGAGTAAGATAAATGCCATGATTGTTATAGAAGGAGAAGTAACAGTTGCAGAGATAGATGAAGCACTCGGCAACATCAGAGACATGCTTGTGGATCGTTACGGCAACCGACTATCACATCAAAAGAAACAACTGCTTCTTAGCAGCATTGATGATTTGTTAGATGCAAGGCTGAACTTAACCAAATAGAACGAAGGCGAGTAATGGAAGTACAGAGAAGGCTTATCAAGGAGTTAACCCTTGACCCACGCAATGCCCGCACGCACTCACAAAAGAACCTGGAAGCAATAACCAACAGCCTTGTTAAGTTTGGCCAGCGCAAACCAATTGTTGTTTCAGGTGACGGCGTTGTTTTGGCAGGTAACGGAACTCTTGAAGCCGCAAAAGGTCTGAAGTGGGATTACATCGAGGTGGCAGTTGCCCCGCAAGATTGGGATGAAAACACCGCCAGGGCTTATGCGCTCGCAGACAACAGAACGGCTGAACTTGCCGACTGGGATCAGGCTGTTTTAACTGAGCAACTTTTGGAATTGCACGACGCTGAATTTGATATTGAAGCGCTGGGATTTGAAATGCCCCAGGTGATTGAAGCCGAACCAATCGATGAAGATGAACTGCCCGTTGAAGTTGAAACAAAAGTAAAACACGGAGATGTTTGGCAACTGGGCGAACACAAACTTTACTGCGGAGATGCCACCGAAGTTGATGCTTACAAGAACCTGCTGGGCGATGAGATGGCTGACATGATTTGGACTGATCCTCCTTACGGCGTTTCATATGTTGGTCAAGGCGGCATGACAATTGAAAACGACAATTTAGATATTGGAGCGCTTGAGGAATTCCTGCGTGAATCATTCAACGCAATGTTTACCTTCACAAAGCCAGGTGCTTGTTGGTATGTGGCTGCCCCTTCAGGGAACCTCTTCCAAGCCTTCAGCATCCCGCTCAGCGAACTCGAAGTTTGGCGACACACCTTGGTTTGGGTTAAAGACGCTCTTGTTATGGGTCGTGCCGATTACCACTATCGCCATGAGAGCATTTTCTATGGCTGGACTCCAGGGGCGGCGCATCAAGAGCCACCTGACCGCAAACAAGACTCCGTTTGGGAAGTCCCACGGCCTCGTTCAAATAAAGAACACCCAACGATGAAGCCAATTGAATTAATTACACGAGCCATTAACAACTCCTCACGGGCAAACGATATCGTCTTGGATACCTTTGCTGGAAGCGGTAGCACTTTGATTGCTGCTGACCAAACCCGCCGTAGGGCAAGAGTGATGGAGATTGACCCTAAATACTGCGATGTAATTATTGCCAGGTGGGAACGAATCACGGGTGGCAAAGCCAAACTGGTAGAGGTTTAGCATGACAACAGGCGTTTCTTTATTTTCAGGTGTTGGTGGTTTTGATATAGCCATGGAACGAGCAGGAATTAAAGTTACAACAACCGTGGAAATTGATAAAAATTGCCAAACGGTGTTAAAAGAAAGATTTCCTAATACTCAAATATTGGGAGATATAACTCAAGTAAAAGGAAGCGAGTTAATAGATGCAGGATTTGACCCAAGAACAGGAATTATCACTGGAGGTTTTCCTTGCCAAGACTTATCCGTTGCTGGTAAGCGAGCAGGACTTGAAGGCAAACGGAGCGGATTGTTTTGGGAAATCTGCCGATTGCTCCGAGAAACAAAAGCGCAAAATATCATCCTCGAAAATGTCCCTGGTTTACTTTCCTCAAATGAAGGAAGAGACATGGCCGCCGTTGTTGAAGCGTTGGTCGAACTCGGGTATGGCATCGCTTGGCGGGTGCTTGATGCTCAACACTTCGGAGTCCCCCAGCGACGCAGAAGAGTCTTTATTGTCGGATGTCTTGGAGACTCAGGGCGAACACCTGCAGAAGTTCTTGCTATCGCCGAAAGCCGCTCAAGGTATCTTGCGACGGGCGGAAAATCAAGAAAAACAACTACCAAAGATATTAATGGAATCTCTAACACGGTTGGCTCACTCCTTGCCCGAGACCACAAAGGATTAGATCAAATATCCGTGGAGGAAAACAAAGTTGTTGTCTTTTACGGCAATCGAATTAACGACATTAGAATTCAAGACGGAAAAATAAACACATTACAAGCCCGAATGGGAACTGGTGGCAATAACACTCCAATAATTCACACAGAGGCTTCCATACGGCGCTTAACTCCGCTTGAATGCGAAAGATTACAAGGTTTCCCTGACGGGTGGACAGAGGGACAACCAAACGGACACCGTTACAAGCAGATGGGTAACGCTGTGGCTGTGCCTGTTGTGGAGTGGGTTGTTAATAGATTACAAGCAACCGTGAACAGTAAGTAATCAATCAGGTGAGTCAAAACAGCAAAGTTCCCGATCCCGAATTGGTAGACAGGGAAATCAAAGTCCTGGAATTGCGTAGGGCTGGTTTAACTTGGGCTGCCATCGCTGAGCAGACGGGTTATGCCGATGCCACGGGCGCTTACGCTGCTTACAAGCGGGCCATTAAACGGGTCATGGATGAGCCAGCAGATGATGTCCGCAAGCAAGAGTTAGACCGTCTTGATAGATTACAAGTAGCGGTTTGGAACAGAGCGTTAAAAGGTGATGACAAAGCAATCAACACCGTTTTGCGTTTGATGGAAAGAAGGGCAAGATTGCTGGGTCTAGACGCAGCGCAACGAATTCAAGCAGAGGTGGTGACATATGACGGAAACAGAGATATTGACGGAGAGATTGAAAGAATCCAACAAATCATCCGAAGCGTGGGTAATGGCCAGCCGTTGGCGTTGGAAAGTGGAACAGGCGAGAGCGGAACAATTACCACCGATGGGGAAATGGTCGATTTGGTTGTACATGGCGGGGCGGGGAGCGGGCAAGACGAGGACAGCAGCGGAATGGTTAGCCTGGGAAGCGATACGCCAACCGAGAACTAGATGGGCAATTGTTGCTCCAACCTTTGCTGACGCAAGAGATACCTGCGCCGAAGGTGAATCGGGAGTTCTTTCTGTCATTCGCCGTTATAAAATGCTAAAGAGTTACAACCGAAGCATTGGTGAGATTGTTTTAACCAACGGTTCCCGCATGAAATTATTCTCAGCCGATGAGCCTGACCGCTTCCGTGGCCCACAACATCACGGGGCCTGGTGTGATGAGTTAGCCGCCTATCGATACACCGATGCCTGGGATCAATTACAGTTTGGTTTGCGCCTTGGTGAACACCCAAGGGTTATCGTTACCACCACTCCCCGCCCAACGCCCCTCATTCGGGCCTTAGCGGGCCGTAAAGACGGCTCTGTAACCATTACACGGGGGTCGACTTTCGACAATGCAGCCAACCTAGCCCCTGCTGCCCTTTTGGAACTTCAAGCCCGCTACAACAACACACGCTTGGGCCGCCAGGAACTTTATGGCGAAATCTTAGAAGACATCGAGGGTGCGCTTTGGACACGAGGGCTGATTGAACGCAATCGCCTGGAGAAAGCACCACCGTTGTCCCGCATTGTTGTTTCAATTGACCCTGCGGTAACAAACAACGATGAAAGCGATGAAACTGGAATTGTTGTGTGTGGCGCTGATGCACAAGGACACGGTTATGTTTTGGGAGACTTTTCTTTCAGAGGTTCACCGTTGGACTGGGCCAGCAAAGCGGTGGCTGTTTATGATGAATTTAAAGCCGACAGCCTTTTGGTTGAAGTTAACCAAGGCGGTGACATGGTGAGCGCTGTGTTAAAACAAATCAGACTTGGTTTGCCAATCAGAGAAGTGCGAGCGCATGTTGGTAAAAGGTTAAGAGCCGAGCCAGTTGCTGCAATGTATGAACAAGGGCGCATTCACCACATTGGTGTTTACCCCGTGTTGGAAGATCAGATGACAATTTGGACACCAGCAGACCCAACCTCACCCGATAGAATTGATGCAATGGTTCAGGCGTTTTCTGATTTACTTGGAACCAAGAACCTGTCGTCATATTTTGGTGCGTTAGCAAACTTCTGCCCAAGTTGCGGTTTGCCAATGCCAAAGTCAATGTCGCATTGTGCAAAGTGTGGATCGGCTATGATAGTCCCCACTCAAGAGGTCAAGGGAGTTTAAATGGCTGTTGCCTATAATGTTGAAATTGACCAAGGCGCTGATTGGTTTTTAAATGTTAACTACGATAATCCTAATGGCACTCCTGTTAATATCACTTCCTACACTGCTGCTCTGCAGTTACGCTCTTTACCTTCATCGCCGACTGCGGTACTTACGCTTACAACGGCAAATGGCGGGATCACAATTACTGGGGCATCAGGCCTTGTTGCGATTCACGCAACCGCAACGCAAACAAGAGAAATTGATGAAGGAACCTACTACTACGATTTAGAAATAACATCACCAGCAACACCAACAGCCGTGGTAACCCGTTTAATTCAGGGCCAGGCAATTGTTAGTGCGGAGGTAACTCGATGAGTGATGAGGTTATTGTTGTTGAACCGATCATTCCTGTCATCAATGTCATCAATGAAACACCAACAATCACCGTTTCCTCACCTGGCCCACAAGGTCAATCAGGCTCTTTTGCTTCATCCGATATTTTCTATGTTCACACGCAAGCCTTAGCCGCTTCCACTTGGACAATTAACCACAACCTAAACGGTCAACCAACAGCCGTGGTTTTGGATTCCGCAGGAACGCAATGCGAGGGAACTTTCAGTTATCCTAGTGCCAATCAAATGATCATCACATTCTCAGCCGCCTTCACTGGCACGGCGTATGTGGTTTAAGGAGTAGAAATGTCACGCAAGTTTCTCGTAGGTATTGATTTAAACAAGAATGAACTGCAAAACGCAGTTATTCAAAACCTAGGAACCGCACCTTCAACACCATCAGCGGGACAGATTTACTTTGACACAGTTGATAATGAACTTTACTTTTATAGCGGCACAGCATGGGAAAGCACACAAGCCAACGCACAGGTTACCTACGGAACATTGTCAGGTCGACCAGCAGCAGGAGAAGCGGGTCGCCTTTACTACGCAACAGATAACTATTTACTTTACTTTGATGATGGTTCTACTTGGACACAAATTGATAACTTTGGTTCAGTAACAGCACAAACAACATACGGTGCAACAAGTGGCAACGGAAGCAGCACAAACTTCGCAAGAGCAGACCACACACACGGAACTCCTGCATTAACAAACACAACACCACAGGCTTTGACTGTTGGAAACACCGCAGCGGTTGGAACAGGCACAGCACCAGCCCGTGAAGACCATGTTCATGAAATGCCTGACTTCGGAAATGTTGCTGCACAGACTTCTTTTGGCGCTTCAAGCGGTAACGGTTCAAGTTCTGATTTAGCCCGTGCTGATCACACCCACGGAACACCAACACACGATAACGCAGCCCACTCAGCCATCAATCTTTCTGCTTTGGCTGTTCCAACTGCGAATGTTCCTTTTGCTACTTACAAGATCACAGGCCTTGGCAACCCAACAGACGACCAAGACGCAGCAACCAAATATTATGTAGACCAAGCAGTCCAAGGTTTAACTTGGAAAGCCGCAGCCAACCTTTTATCCGTAGTAAATGCGCCGTTAACAGGTTCAACAGGCACACTTAACATCGACACCTACGGAGCGCTTACAAGCGCTGATAGCGGTTACCGAATTGTTTTAACAAACCAAACAACAGATGCAGACAACGGCATTTATGTTTACAACGATAACGGCACTTCTTACACTCTTACAAGAGCAGCCGATGGAACCCCGTACACAGAACTTATCGGCGCAACAATTTATGTCCAAGAGGGAACAACCAAGGCTGGAACTTCCTGGTCACAGCAAAATCACTACCTGACTTCTTTTGCTGACCAAGATTGGGTGCAGATTTCAGGCGTAGGCATTTACACCGCAGGAGATGGTATTGCTATCACAGACAATGTGATCGCAGCAGACGCTGGCACGGGCATTACCGTTAACGGCACAGGCATCAATATCGATACCAGCGTTGTTGTTACCAAATACGCCGCAAATGTTGGCGATGGTTCAAATACCTCGTACACTATTACTCACAACCTAGGAACCAAAGATGTGATTGTGTCTGTCTACGATAACAGCAGCCCTTACGCTGAAGTTATCTGCGATGTTCAACATACATCAACCAGCGCAATCACATTGTTGTTCTCAGTTGCACCAACAAGCAATCAATACCGTGTGGTTGTACACGGCTAACAGCAGTAAAGGGAGATACACATGGGTCTAAGAGACCGTATCGCAAAGGCACTACTGCAAGGACAAGTTGATAAGGCTCCAAACCTGCCAGCAGGTTCAGTGACAATGACTGAGCAAGACATGCGTGTTGCTGCGCTCAATCAACTTGCGCAAAACTATGGCAATTCAACACCGCTACCACGCAACCCTTGGTTAGCAACAGTTCCATTTGGCCCAGGAACGCCAATCACTCCAGGTGCAATTAACCCTGTTCGAGAAGATGGCCGACCTGACCCACGCCGCTACGAATTCCAAGTAGCGCAAAACATAAACATTACGGAAACAAGACTTGTCCCGTTCAAGACCCTTCGTGCATCTGCAGATCAAATTGATATTCTGCGCCGATGCATTGAAGTTATTAAAAACAAAGTAACTGGGCTTGATTGGGATATCACTTTAGGAACAGATGCATCAGAAAAGATTGCTGCAACTGCTGGTGGCGACCATGTTCGTGCAATGGCAAAGGCTCGTGAGAAATACACAGATGAAATTAACCGCATGCGTTCGTTTTGGGAAAACCCTGACAAAGCAAACGGCTTAACTTTCTCTGATTGGTTAATGATTGCTTTAGAAGAAATCCTTGTTGTTGATGCGTGGGCCATTTGGCCGCAACGCTCAGTCGGTGGAGACCTTTATGGGCTGCAAATCTTGGATGGGGCAACAATTAAGCCTCTCCTAGATGACCGTGGTATGCGGCCCATGCCTCCAAACGCTGCCTTCCAACAAATCCTTTACGGCTTCCCTCGTGCGGAGTTCACAGCCAACGATGATGATCCAAAGGCCGATGGAGAATTCACATCAGATGACCTTCAATACTTAGTCCGCAACCGCCGCACCACATCTGTTTACGGCTTTAGCCCAACAGAGCGAGCGCTGCCTTTGGCTGACATTTACCTTCGCCGTCAACAATGGATCAGAGCCGAGTACACCGATGGTGTTTTGCCTGAATTGATGTTTACAACCGATGCCGAGTGGGGAACCAACCCTGACTTGCTTCGTGCTTACGAGAATATTTTCAACGATGACTTGGCTGGCCAAACCCAACAAAGAAAGCGCATGCGTTTGCTTCCTGCGGGAATGGAACCAGTTCAATTTGATGCATACGGTGAGAAGTTTAAAGACACTCTTGACGATTATTTGATCACATCTATTTGTGGTCACTATGGCGTACAACCATCCGAGATCGGTTTTGCACCGAAGGGCGGACTGGGCGGCGCTGGTTTCGAGGAAGGGCGGGCTGAAAGTGCGGAGGCTATCGGAACCCAACCTTTGGTTAACTGGATCAGCAAAATGATCACAAACATGTCCTACACCTACCTAGGCATGCCTCGTGAGTTGGAGTTTAAGTTAATGACTTCAAAGCGCCTGGACAATGAAGCCAACGCTCGCAAGAGTCAGATTGAAGTTTCATCAGGCGGTAAGACAATTAACGAACGCCGCTCTGAGTTAGGTTTACCTTTGCTAGACACACCACAAGCAGACATGCCAATCCTTATGGCTGGTGGCACTACTTACTTGTTTAGCCCTGACGGAATTATTGATGCAGCAACTGCTGCTGGTGCGCCCGCTTTAGAAGGCCCAAATGCCACACCAATAGCGCCGACGACTCGTGTTGGTGAAAAGCCAAAAGAGGAACCTGGCGTTAAAGAGGAAGAAGAGATCGACGCAGCAACCAAATCAGAGGTTAAAGCATTTATGAAATGGGCAAACAAAGGAAAGAGAGCAAGACTCTTTGAATTTAAAGCCCTAGACCCGATTGTTGGTGACGCTTTGAACCGTTGTGCCTATGAGGGAGACTTAGAAAGCGCCAGGGCGCTCGCAAAGGCTTATCTCTCATGACCTGGGGCGCTCTTAAAGCCGATGGGCGAATGGCGGCAAAGAGTGCAGTTAAAATCAGAGCAGCGTTGGCCCAAACCGCAGATTTTAAACGGGTCTACGCTGATTATCTTTTAACTCAGCCAAACATCTCAGACAATCGTGCGCAAGATCGGGCAAGAGCAAGAGCCTGGGTTATGTTAAACATTCGTGTAAACATGATGGCGTTTATGGGTGTTATTGAAAGAGTTTATGCCGAAGGATGGGTAACAGGACAAGCGGCAGCCGATGAAGCAATTGCTGATGCAAAAGAAAAGCGCAAAGCAGTTGAAGAAGAAGCAATCGATTGGGCTACCTGGAACCCTGGCGATGCTGCTGCGGCTTTAATTGTTCGACCAACTAAGGCGTTTCAGCGCTTTCTTGCTTCTTTTAACATTGTGTTGCGGGACATCACAAACACAACGGTTAATGACATTGGAACAGCCCTAGCAGACTCTTTAGAGCAAGGTTTATCGGCAAACCAAGCAGCAAAGTTAATAAAAAACCATGTGGCCAGCCCTTCACGGGCTTTAATGATTGCTATTACCGAACAGAACCGTGCGATGTCGGCGGCAACCATTGATCGCTACAAAGAAATGCAAATACCACAAATGGAATGGGAAGTTTCTGACCCTTGTGACATTTGTGCAAAGAACGCCAACCAAGTTGTGCCGATTGGTGGAACTTTTAACTCAGGCGATACCCAACCCCCAGCCCATCCAAACTGTCGCTGCGCTTTACTGCCAGTAATTCCAGACTTCAGCGAATTCCTGCCTGAAGGGGCTACACTATTTCCAGTTCCAGTAAGTTAGAAGTGCTAAAGTTATACACCAGGCATTTAGGGAGTAATTAATGAATGATTTAACCACCTCATATTTCAGTATTGAAAAGTCGGATAAGCAACCTGATGGAACGCTTATGGTTTATGGCAAGGCGACAGATGACTCAGTAGATATTGACCAACAAATATGTGATGCAGGTTGGTTAGATCGTGCAATGCCCGCTTGGTTTAAAAGCGGTGGCAACATCCGTGAACAACACTCAAGCATTGCCGCTGGCGTAGCAAAAGAATACGAACCAAAGGCTGATGGCCATTACATCATGGCCCACATTGTTGATCCTGTTTCTGTAAAGAAAGTAGACGCAGGAGTTTTGCGTGGTTTCTCAATTGGAATTAAATCACCAAGAGTTGTGCGTGATACAAAGGCTGCAAACGGTCGCATCATTGACGGACAGATTGTTGAAGTGTCCCTTGTTGACCGCCCAGCAAACCCTAACTGCCAATTGGTACTGGCTAAGAGCGTTGATGGCGAGTCAAGCCTGGTGCAGGTTGAAGAATTAAGCGAAATTGAAAAACACGGAACGCACAATCAAAAGACACACGGCGGAAGAGGCGGCGCTGGTGGCGGTGCAGGTTCAGCAGGAAAATTACAAGAGGCAGTAAACGGTGCTAGTTCATTAACGGTTAAGCACGGCGATGTAAGAATGAAAGACAAGGCTTACGCAGCAACCAAAAAGGCAGATCAAGCCGCAGAGAAAATTAAAAACGGCGACAAAGCGGGCGCAAAAGAATATATGGATGCCGCAAGCGATGCCGTTAATGAATTACCTGAAATGGCAGAGAAGGCTGGACTAAGCGCAGCCATCGTTGAGCAATTTAGCGGGTTTGCTGAAAAAGCACGCAAGGCTCACACAGAATTTTACAAATCAGATAAATCAACCAACGCAGATGTTGAGAAGCACGGCTCCCACAATCAGTCATCCCACGGCCGTAGAGGTTCAGGCGGGGGCGCTGGGGGCGGAGCAGGGGCAGGTGGTTCAAAAACAAAACCTAATGTAGTAGAAGATTACAAAAACAACCCTGTCGGAAGTGTTACAAAAGAAAAAATTGGACAAACAAAAGACAATGTAAAAAGGATTAGAGAAAGAGCGGCAAAAACAGAAAATGTGCCACCGAAAGCCGTTGATAAATTGCGTGATGCTGAAAGCCATTTAGAAAATGCTAAGAATTCAAAAACTATCCGTGAAGCGTCTAGCAAATTAAAGGATGCGGAAACATCTCTTTTAAGCGCAAGAGATCAATTGGAAGATCAAAATTACCATGCCTTGGCTACAGGAGTACACGAAGAGTGGAACTCTGTAACTAGAATTGATATACGCATGCGCTTGGGTCAAACCAAAGCAACCGATGCCGAACTACGCAAAGCATTACAATCTGCCCTACAATTACACTCTCTAAATAAATCGGAGGAAACCTCAATGAAAGACACTCTTGTAGAATTGCCTGTTGAGGTTGTAGCCGACCTTTTGAAGTTTGACGCAGCGCAATACGAAGCCGCACGCAACGCCCTAGCCTCTCTGATTGAAGTTGAAGCAGGAGAAATGCGTGATGGTCATAATGAAATCCAATCAATCAGCCACCTCCTACAATCTGTTATGCATCTCCATGCATGGTATGAAGGAGAAGAAGCAGAGGGAGAAGTAGTGGAAAAAGAAGAAATGATCGAAGAAGATAAGTACATGGCTGCAGAGGCTAAAGAAGAGGAAGCAGAAAAGTCTGCTGAAGTTTCTAAGTGCCTAGAATGCGGATGTAACCAACCAGGACAATCACACGGCTCCGCAGATGTAACAACTGCCGAGATGTATTCACCTGATGAAACTCCAAAGTCCGCTGAAGGCGAAGAGCCAGCAGTAGCGGCTGAAGAGGAAGTAAAGGCTGAAGAGCCAGCAACCGAGGAAACACCTGCGGTTGAAACAACTGAAGTTTCTGCTGACGATAAGCCAGCAGATGTAGAAGCCCTTGTAGAGCAAGTGGTCAAGAGCGCAACTGAATCTCTTAAATCAGAGATCGCTGATTTGGTGTCTGCAAAAGAGGCAGCCCTTAACAAAGCGATGAGTTTAGAGACTGAGTTGGAACTTGCCAAATCTCTCGCAGTGGCTGGTGGCCCAAGCCGTACAGCAAAGCCAATCAATGTGAAAACAACGAATGACCTGCTAACAAAGGCTGCCATTTACAAAGCGAAAGCAAACGCAACAACCGACCCAACTCTTGCTAAAGGCTACAAGACTCTTGCAGAAGAATTTCTGTCAAAAGCCTCTGAAGCCGATAACAAGTAACTCATCGAAAGGAAATAGCCACATGGCAAAAGAAATGCCAAAGGCTGCCGATCTGTTTGACGGCGCTACTCCTGTCGAAGCAGCACACCGCATGGAGGAATACACTGCTGAACTCAGCAAGTCTCTAAGCGCTGCTTCTTCTGTTCCAGGACAAGCACCAACTCAAGATCCATTGGCAGCAATGGAGGCTCTTGCAGCATCTAAGTCATTGACAGCAGATGCAGCATCAGGCCTACAAAATGCTCTAGCAGCACAACGCTTAGCGATGCAAGATATCCAAAAGAAAATCACGCTAACAACACCACTTAGCACATCTTTCGCAGCCTTCGACCTAGAAGCACCTGCAAAACTGCTAACACCTCGTCCTACACCATTGCGTAACCGCATCCCTCGTAAAAAGGGTGTCGGTACATCTCACCGTGTAAAGCGCATCACTGGTTACACAGGTACAGGTACTGGTGGACAAGGCAACATTTGGCCAGGCGTAACTGAGACAACTCAGAACAACTTCGCTCCAGGCGCATCTAACCCGCTTTACTTCGAGCGTGGCCCACAGATCTCTTACACAGCAGATGATCTAGTCCTTCCTTACAACTCATACTCACTATCTGATCAAGTTTCATTCGATGCAAACTTCTCAGGTTTGGGTTACCAAGACCTGCGTCAACTTTCTTCAACAACAACGCTTTATGCGACAATGTTGATGGAAGAAAGAATGATGCTTATGGCTCGTGGAACAGCAAGCGGATACTCAGGCGCACTTTCAGCACCTACATTCGCATTGACTTCTCCAGTAGCAACAGCATCACAAACAGCACTAGCAGCAACCACTTACTATGTAAATGTGACTGCAGACGCTGGTATCTCAGGTAACGGCTTCGGCGAATCTATCCTTGGAACAGAAGCAAACACTGCTGTTGCATCAGGAGATGTTCTAGCAATTACCGTATCTTCAGCAGTAACTGGCGCACTTGGCTACAACATCTATGTTGGAACAGCAACAGGCGCAGCAAACTTGAAGTACCAAGGAACCCTAAAGGGAACTGGAACCTTCTATGTACAAGGCGCTGGCGCAGCAGGTCTAACTGGCAACAACGCAGCATTCACCACAACTGGTGCTGCTGCTTCTCGTGCCACAGGAGATACTTCTGCATACGCAACTGGCTACGACGGTATCCTTCCAACAGTTCTAGGCCCTAACTCAGGCTACAACAACGCAATCAACAGCACATTCTCTACCTCTAACCCAGGTGTGGAATTCCAGACTGTGTTTGCTAACCTATACAGCAATGTAAAGGGCGATCCTGATGTAGTTCTTTTGAACGGTAACGATCGTAAGCAACTATCTGATGCCATCAAGAATGGCTCAACCGCTAACTACCGCTTGGTCATCAACGATCCAGGTGCTGGCGGAACAACATACGGTTCTATCGTGACTGGTCTACAGAACGAAGTAACAGGAAAGGCTGTGGACTTAATGGTTCACCCTTGGTTAAACCAAGGTGTAGCCCCTGTTCTTTCATGGACTCTTCCAATCCCTGATACTGAGGTATCAGATGTTTGGGCGAACTTCCTAGTTCAGGACTACATGGGAATTCAATGGCCTGTAACACAGTTCTCATATGACTTCTCTACTTACTTCCGTGGTACTTTCTTCTGCACCGCTCCAGCATGGAATGGCGCAGTTTCAGGTATCGTAAACGGCTAATAACTTAATAAATAAGGAGGGTGCGTCATATAACGGGCGCACCTTTCTTTATTAAAGGAGGGGAACATGGGCAAATATGTAGCACCTGATAGAGGTGTAAGAGAAACAGTAATCGGTGGCAAGAGTTACTTCCCCGATAAAGGCGGGCTTTACAATGTTGAAAGTCCAAAGCATGCAAAATTAATGAAGGCCGAAGGTTATTTTGAAGCGTCGCTTAATCCTTATTCACAAGGCGACCGCCAAAGAGGATTTACTTGCGTAGAATGTGGCTTTGATGGTTGGTTTAGAAAATGTGGTCGTTGTGGTCATGAAACCATGGACACGCCACGAGACGGAGAATAAATGGCAATTGGCATAACAAACGACACCTTCTCCGAGCGGCCATATTTAACTGTTGCGGAGTATAAAAACGCTCCAACTTCAATTGATTATGACAACTTAGTCGTTGGTGGAAATGCTAATGCCCAAGACGCAGAATTAGACCGAGTCATCCTGCGTGCATCCTCTTACATGGATGAATATTTAAACCAAAACCTGGTGGCAAACCGCCAAACAGAAACCCAAAGAACTCGTTTTACCCCACAAGGCTTTATTGCGCTGCACCCAAATCAAAACCCAATCATTGCGCTTGAGTCTTTTGAATATGGGCCAACTCCGCAATTGCTCTACACGCTTCCTGATCCTTCTGTGGCCTGGTTCGAGAACCAACAACTCATTATTCCTATTTCACAGATTTCTTTGAACTGGTCAAGCCAGGGGCCGTTGGGCTTTGGCGGAGGCAACCCGGGTCAACAGATATTTACTCAGTACACTTATGTTTCAGGCTATGTAAACAACCCAGTCGTGGCTGGTGTGGCCGCAGCCTCCAGCATTACAGTTGAAAGAGCCACGGGCATTGTTGCCGGGCAGATGCTTCGCATCATTGACGGCGCTAAATCTGAGACTGTTTATGTCAGCAGTTCCTACACTTACGGAAGCACCACAGTTACCTTGGCTACGCCTTTAGTTTATGACCACACAGTTGGCTCAACCATAAGCAACCTTCCAAATGCAATTAAACAAGCATGCATTTTGATTACCACAGCCTTAATTAAGGTTCGAGGCGACAACTCTTTAACCATGAACATTACAACTCAGCCATCAGCCAATATCACCGGGGCCAACCGCTACGGCGGCGACATCCGGTTGGCTTTGGACATGGTCGATAAGTACCGCAGGATTCGTTAATGGCAGGTCGTGTCGGGGTCAGAGATACCCTGTCCGCTTTTATCTCCAACCCACCGATCCCAAACTTAAACCAGGTCTTTACTTCTTTTCCAAAGCGCATTAACTACCAAGTTAACTCACAACCTGGGCAACTGACTCGCTCTGCTGTGGTTGTTTTTATCGCAACAGAAACAGAAACCCGCCTGGCTATTGGCGGCGCAACAAGCGGCTGGAAGCGTGTTGATTACACAGTCATTTTGCAGGTGTATACGCACTCTTTGCATCGTGACGCTCAAGATGTAATGGATGATTTCGATGTTTTAATTGATAACATTAAAGAACGACTACGATCAGACCACACTTTTGGCGACACAACAGGTAACCTTGTGTGGCAGGGAGCCGAACCTATTATCAACGCACGCTATGGAGAAGTTTCAACAACCAATGAGGGCGCTTCAGAGGTGTTTGCTGAGATAGAATTCCTTGTTACCGAAATGATCCAAGCATAAGGAGCAACATGAAACAAAAATACAATGGAACAGATGAGCGTGTGTTCCCATCGCTGGGCATCACGGTAAAACCAGGTGAGGAGTTTGACGCACCCGATGGCTTTACACATCCTGACTGCACAGCAGCAGGAGCATCAAAGCCAGCAGCAATACCAACACCACCAACCAAATTGTCTGCAGCGTCAGACCTGAACTCTAAGGAGAGTGAATAATGTCCGTACAGCAATCCGTTAGGTCGTACCTTGGTATCGCTAAAGAAGTTACCAAAGGTACTATCGTTGCACCTACAGACTTCATCCCAGTAGCAAAAGACAGCATCAAACCACAAGACATCGT
>ERZ869921.746-NODE-746-length-16442-cov-8.016965_pt1 | contig 16442 bp, 16 predicted proteins | sample MGYA00579310_ERZ869921 | MGnify/ENA primary metagenome ERZ869921 (study PRJEB32216, sample SAMN09231816) | wastewater metagenome | place: USA: Maryland | collected 2016-06-21 | study: EMG produced TPA metagenomics assembly of the PRJNA472060 data set (Reclaimed...
GTCGGGCCAACACTCCGTAGTCGGTGAAATCCCGTCGTCGAAGCAGTCGTCGCAAGCGTCCTCGCAGGTGATCGAAACGTCGAGCGTGGCCGAAGCCGTATGCAATTCGGACATGCGCGGCGGGCACGTCGGGTCCACGCCGCAACAGCAATCCGCGTCGGTGATCGTCTGCGTCGTGGTGGGCATCAAGGGCACCCTTCGCAATCGACGAACAGGCCGTGATCCGAAACCTTCGTGAACACAATGTTGCCGTCGACGCACGCAATCGACGAATCCGGCGTTAGGAATTCCTTGCAGACGAGCGGGATCAAAGTCGTACCTTCGCTGACCGGCGAAGTATCGATTTCGAGGAAGATTTTTCCGTCCCGGTTCACTTGCGAGATTTCGTAATTAACGACGTCGTGAACGATGTTCGCGCCGTCGCAAACGACGTTCTGAATCACGGGGATCGTGACCGGAGTTTCGTCCGCCCACCAGACCCAATGCGGATTCTCGCGGGGCTTCCAATCGTCGAGCGCGCTACCATCCTGGTTGCGGATTTCCGTCGTCAGCGCCGCCCCTTCGCTGCCGCCGCGATCCGAGATGCAGATTGCCGACACCGTTTCGCCAAGTTGGTCGAACAATTCCGGGACGACGCCCTTGTAACTCCGCATCAGCGGGAACCCGATGGAGGTCCGCCGCCGGACCCATTCCTGCATTCGCTCCGTCGCCCGCGCCGTGAGGTCCGACCCGTTCGTCAGCGTGCCGGCCGGTGCCGGGTAGAGCGCGAAGAGATCGTCGTCGAGCTGGAGAATCGTCCCGCTGACCAGGACCGACGGTGCCGGCGTCGTTGTCACGTCTTCCGAGACGTAGGGGTCGGCGTCGTAGGCCGGAATCGGCCGCTTGCGGAACCGGACGCGAATCGTCGCGGGCCAGTCCGCCTGCGGCCACTGCGTTCCACGGTCCTGCCATGCGTAGTTCCGCTGCCGCGAGTCGATGGCCGTCAAACCAGCCCGCCCGTTCGCGCTGCGGCGGATCGTGTAGAGCGACGTTCGCGGGTCGTGAACGAGTTGGCAGTTGATGCGGAGAAGGACGTCGGCGAGGCAGTCGAGGGCGGAATCGGAATGGTAGAAATCCAGACCTTCCGGCGTCCCGTTTGGCGTGTAGGGCAACGTCGGGGACGTCCCGCCGATTGACGGCGTCCAGAGATCCTGAACGAGTTGCTGCCACGTCCAGGCCGTTCCGCCGTTCGTCGTCGTCGTAATGTATTCCGTATCGTTCCGCTGCCGGAGGTTGTACGCCTTCGACCACGAAACCCGCCGCTTCGCGTGCCGGCCGTCCGCGAACGAGACGAGGAACACGGAATCGTCGTCGTCGTCCCGGCCGGGAAACGCCATCGACGAGGCCGTGATAATCATGCCCCGGAGCGTCGTCGCGGTCGCCGCACTGCCGGCGCGGTAGGTGATGACCAAATCAACCGTCGCGGAATTGCGGGTCGCGTCGAGATCCTTTTTCCGCATCAGCAGGTAGCCGACGCCCGGTTTCGGGCCTGTCGGACAGACGTAGGACGTGACGAGGCCGCGAAAGTGATCGTCGGGGAACCCGTGTTCGCGGCACGTCCGCATCGCCGATTGGGGGTCGATGACCGGACGGCCGCCGAACGTGATCGTGAACGAGTCAGGCATAAGGTCGTCACCGTCGCGCGTAGATCATAAACACGGCGAGCATCATCAAGCACGTCAAGACCAGAAGCAAAGACAGCAAGACCCAATTCCACGCGGATTGCGTGTCGTGCCGCTTTTTCGCGTCATTCGCCAACTTCGCAATTTGATCGTCCAGTTCTTCGAGGTATTCGTTCGTGGTCATTGCGCCATCCATCCGGGTGGTAAGTCGAATGGAGGATGTTCTACATATTCCGGTTCGGCCGGCGGACGTCCGGACTTCAACCAGCGCTTCGCCTCGCGCACGCCGTACCGGGCCGCGTCCTCGAGGGACAGCACGACCACGGCGCACCGACAGTTCCAACGCCACGGCGGCCAAAACTTCTGAATCACCGGGTCGTCGCGCCGGTAGACCGCCGTCCCGTTCAGCCCGTGCCGTTCCATCGCCAAGTGCGTATCTTCCGCCCGCGAATCGTGAACCGCCGAATACAGTACATACGGAAACTCGTCCCCGACTATGGGGTTCTCGAGCATCGCCAACTGGCCTTCCTTGTAGAACAGGCCGAGATTCGTCCGGTAGATCGCTTCCAGTTCCGACTCGCTCAACTCCGTCGCCGCGTTCTCCTTCACGAACTTCCGGATGTCGCTTCCCTTCTCGGCCGCCTCCGCAATGGCCTTCCGCACGTTGCCGACGAGCGTCTCGCCCGCGTCGAACGCCACGACCAGCCCTTCGCGCCGCGCTTCCCGGCGCGCCCCGTCGATGTCCTCCGGCGCGATCAATCCACGCGAGCCGAGCCATTCCGCCGCCTTCTCGATTTGCGGCCACCGCACCGGCTGAATCGGCTTGTCAAGTTCCACAACGCGCGGTTCGTACTCGGCCACGCCCCCGACGATGCGGGCCGCCGACACCCACGACGCCAGCAGGCCGTCGCCGAACGCGAGCGCGAAGCCGGGGAGGTAGCCGTTGACGACTTGCCGCACCTCGGCGAGCAGTTTGTCCCCGCGTGCGGAGTTGTGGCGAGCAATCACCAGCCGGATGTCGCGGGCCATCGCTTTCACGATGCCCCGGCCGACCGGTAGGGATAGACGCAGAACTTCGTCGAGGGTTTTCATGGGGCGGGTGGCGCGGCCACGATTGGGATGATGTCGGAATCCATTTCCTCTAAGCGGCCGATTTCTTCGGCCTTTTCACGTCGGACGCCCTTTCGTCGTTGTATTTCTCCCACGTCTGCATCGAGCGGCTCCCCGGCTTCAGGTCGAACTTCATCCACAGGAGATCGGTTCCGTTTTTCTTCCACCATGATCGCCCCTCGGGAGTTTCAAAAACGTCAAGAATCGTCTTGGCTTCCGGGAACTTGTTCCGACATGCTTCGAAAATCGGCTTGTCTACCTCGGCAATCCCGTAACTTGCATCGAGCGGCATGTCGTATCCGAACCGGGGCCAGACGTAGTAGCCCGCGTGTGGTTTTTCTGGGTTGTTCGGGTTCTCTTGTGCGGCGTGGCAGCGAATATAGTCGATCCCCGACTCGGCCGCATTTTCCACTTGGCGACCGAATATTTCCGTCCCCAGGCCGGCCCCCTGCTTTTCGTCATCGATCCAAAACTCTTCGTTCAAAAGGTACAGTTGTCCCACGTCATTCTTGCGAAGGTATCGCGTGGCCTTGAACCCATCGCCGCTAATGTCCAATCTGATTTGCGGCTTAGTTTGCCCGCCGACGTCGTAGGTCGATTTCCCAAATTTCACTTCGGCGTCGTCCGGAGCGCCGACGATTGAGGCAATCGTTTCAGGCTCGTCGTGCCCCAGCCACTCGATACAAAGATCGTCCGCCTCCTGCCGTCGGTACGGCTGCTTGTCGGCATATTTGACTTCTGCCTTGCTCTTGCCAAATTTCTTAATCGGCTTCGCCTTCTGGACCTCTTCCCCCGCCCCGCTCAATCGCGTTTCGAGTTTGGCCGCGTCCTCCGGCCGAACTTGCTTCCGCAGTTCCTTCGCCTTAGCGGGGTCGGACTGAGCCGCCGCAATCGCGCCCTTCGCGATAAATTCGCCGTTCTTGTCGCGGGGGTGGTCCTGTTCGCTGAACGTCGCGGACATTAAGACTTGTTTCCGCAATCGCTCCTTCTTCTCTGCGAACTTCCCATCGTCCGCTCGCTGGTGTTCCAATTCGTCGAACAGGCCGAGTTGGGCCATGTTCAATGCCCGTGACTCTTCCGGGTCTTCCGTGAAATCGAGGAAGTCCCGCTCTACGTAGTCGCCTTCTCCGTCTTCTCCCCGGTCCCAGTCGTCGGCGGGATCGTACTCGGGTTCATCGCCGCCGTCAGGTTCCGGTGCGTGTTCGCCAAGAATTGAGTCCGTAACTTCGCGGCGTGCATCCGCTTCGCCGCGTCGTAGAGCTTCGACGAGTTCGGCGGGGTCGTTGGTGCCATGCTTCGCTTCCATTTCGGCTAGGAGGTACGCTTCTTCGGCCTGATCCTGTTCGTGCTGCGCGTCGAACCACGACGCCTTCACGCGGTTCTTGATGAGTTCCAGCAGGTAGTCCGAACCGTTACGGCCCGCCGGCAACTGCATCGTACCGTCGTTGACAAGCGAGTCGGAAATCTCGTCCAGGCGGCTTTTTTGCATCTTGTTGAACACGGTGATCGGGATGCCGTCTTCAATCGCGCCCTTCATGCTGCCGTAGGCGGCCTTCATCTCGGAGTCTTCGGGGTTGATGCCGCCGAGGTACTTGATGACCGATACGAAGTCGTCCGCCTTGCCAGTCCGCGCCCGCCCCTCCGTGCCGGCGTAGTAACTGACAAGGTTCTTCAACTGTTCTTCGGCCGACCGCGCCACGGTGCCGGCGGTCTTCCTGAGACGCTTGGTTTCCTTGCCGTCTTTCCGCTTCACCGTCACCGTGTCGGAACTCGGCTCCAACTTGCCGGCGAGCGATTTGATAATCGAGTCGTGCCGGTGCTTCGTGTTGCCCCGTTCCCGGAGGTTGTGGTCAAGCGCCGCCGAAACCTTCGCCCGCACGTCCTCGCCGTGGTGCCCGTCGAGGGCCGCGTTCGTGAGTTCGTGCGCCGTCAGGTGGTCTTTCTTCTTGATCGCCTTGCTGAACTTCTCGGCGAACTGCCCGCCGTCGTCGCGGGGGTGATCGTCTTCGCGGAACTGGACGGCGGACATGCGCACCTGCTGCCGCATCCGCTGCCGATCTTCCAGCGTCATCACCGAATCCGCATACTGCCGCGACCGCTGCCACAGGTCGCCCATGTACTTGATGCGCCCCGTCTGCGGATTCTTGAACCCGCTCCCGCCGTTCGGACCTCGATAGGGAATCAATCCGCCACCACCGCCGCCGCCCCCCTGCCCCGGCGGACCGCCGCCCATCTTCGGGTCGCCCTCGCCGTCGCCCTCCGCGTCCACCTTCTCGACGAGCGATTTGCACGCGAACTCGTAGTCCGCCTTCGGCCCGAACGTCTCGTACACGCCCTGCCGTAGCCCCTGAATGTCGAACGTGTCGTAGAACAGCCCGGCGATGGAGTCGACCGACGACAGCCACGCCTTGTACGGGACTTTCCGACCCGACCAGCCCGAACCACTTTCCGCCGCCTGGACGACTTCAATCGGGATGCCGACGCCCGCCGCCATATTCTTCTTGAGCCATTCCGGATACTCGCGGATGCCCGGCGCGTCCGGGTTCGGCGTCGCGGGGACGAGTTCCCACCGTCGGTCACCCTGTTCGGTCCGCTCGTCGGGAAGCACCACGTTCGCCCCGCTCTCGATTTGCTCCGAAACCGCGAGCGCAAGCGTCTGATTATCGATCCGTTCCGGAATCTCGCCGTCGGACCCGCTGATCGGCGTCTGACCCTTCGGGTAGTACATCGTGGACGGTCGTACGGCGCACCGGCGATGGAAGATCAACTGATTGTGACGCGCCCCGCCGCGAGACGTGTATTCCTTCCAGTCGTCGTAGGCACCGCTTACCGGCGGATCGTCGTGCAGCGGGCCGGCCTCTTCGAAACCGGCGAACCAGAACGCATACGGCGACAGCACCTTCCCAGTCGTGTTCGTCTGGAACCCGGCAAACTTGTTCCCCTTAGCCCAGACGAGCGGTTTGGCGTCCTGCGGGAACACGCGCCGCACCTTGTCGATATGCCACCGGCCCACGTTCGAACGGTTGCCGCCCTTGCGTTCCCACTCGATGCCGCCCGGCGCGAATCCCCAGAAGAAGTAGGACCGCAACAGCGACGGGGCGGACTTCTTCTGAAACTGCGTCAGCGCCCGGCGAACGTACCCTTCGACGTCCGGCGACGTAGCACGAACTTCGAATTCAATCTGCGAAAACGGCGACGTCCAGAGCGTTGCGAGAAACCGAATCCACGAGTCCCGCATCATCAGCGGGATGTCGAAGTAGGTGAACCACGGCTTGCCGTGATAGAGGTAGCCGAGCGCGTTCGCGTAGGTCGTGGACGTGCCCCGGTAGTTCTCCGTCGGGTTCTGGCCGTTTACCGGCTGGACAATCTTGAACTTCTTCGGCGCGTCTCCCGCCGACAGGTCGGGGCGGGATCGTCCGCGAAAGCGGGTCGGTTGGAGCGATTTCATTGGAACGGTAACTCCTGATCCTGTCGGTCTCTCTGCCACGCCAGAACCGCCGCGTCGGCCCGCGATTCGCTACCCGTCAGCGCCAGCACGTGCGAACGGACGGCGTCCGACGTGCCGAAGTTCGTCTGGCCCATCTCTTCCGCCCGCATCGCCACCGCCTGATCCTCGTACAACTCGAGCATTGTCACATGGCGGGAATCGAGCGCGAAACAGTTCACTCCGTACCGGGCGGTGAGTCGGGCTTCGCGCCGCCCGATTCCTTTTTTTTTATCTCCTGCATCCGGTCGACGCAGGCTCGCATAACCTTATACGCCATGCCCGGCGGTAGCTGGTCCGGTTCGATCTTGAGGAAGCCGCAGACGATGCCCTGGTGCTTCGCGAAGAACTCCGTCGGCGGCAGTTCGTTGATCGCCGCGTCCATGCCCATGCGGACGAACTCGTCGTTGAAACTGAATACGTCGATGGCCACGTCGCGCGTCGTGCCGTCGAGGAGTTTGAGCCGCACGTCGAGCGTGAAATCGGCCGCGTCGAAAGTCAGGGGTTCGGCCATGTCTACTACCGTCCTCCGTACAGTGGGTTCGCCGGCGGGGTAATCGCCGCCTTCGGAATGGTGGGCAGGAAATACCGCAGGTTCCACTTCGCGCCGTAGACCGGAACCGCCGCGTTCCCGACGATGGCACAGACGAAACCCTCGCCCATGTCGAGTCGGTTGTCCTTGACGGGCTTCACGCCCTCCACGTCGGTCAATTCCGGGCAGGGGATCGGGAACCCGACCCGCATCGCGTGACCGGTCATCGTGACGTAGCACGTCGGTGCGGCGCGCTGCTGGACGCGGTTTTCCTCGAGGCGGCCGGACGGGACGCCCGCCACCCCCGCGAAGTCGTCTTTCTGCTTCATCGCCGGATTGAGTTTGACAAGGCCCGGCGTTGCCGCGAACAGCAGGTTCGCAATGTTCTGGGCTTGCGCCGGCGTCAGCTCACCCGCCTTCGGTACGCCGTGGATGCCGCCCTGCATCGTGGAAACCAGTTCGCCGCCGTTGATCGTGCCGGCCGGTTCCGCGCCCTCGTCACGGAACACGGCGAGGCCGGAGTCGACTTCGACGCGAATCGAGTTGTAGTAGTCCAGCCACGACGATTCCGCGTTCGGGTAGGCCACGGCAAAACCGCCGAGCATTTGCCATTTCCGCTGCGCCGTGATGCCCGGCGATTCCGGTTGCGGGCCGCACAGGTCGACGATTTTGTCGTCGCCCGGCTGGAAACTCACTGACGAGTAACCGTAGGGCGACAGAGACGACGTCGCGACGGAGTTTTTCCACACGTCCCATCGGTCGCCGGTCGCCGTCCACATGCCGGACTGCCCGATGCACTCGCGGAGCGTCGAACCGACGAGGATGTAATTCAAGCTGAACGACTGCTTCAAATCTTCGTATCCGCCCACTTCATCCGAACTGAACGATACCGGGATCACCGTCGCCTGCGTTCCGCGCCGCGACGCAATCGAAGCCTGGAACCGCGTCCGGACGAGCGTCGCGAACGCCTGCTCGCAGATCTTCGGCGGGTAGCCGGCGGCCGGAATGTATTCGGCGCTGATCGTGTTCGTGTACTGGACGAGTCCCTTGTCGGTGGACGCGAGTTTGTGGCTGTAGGTTGCCCACGCGATGCCCGGCGGGTAAATCTGCCGGTCGAATTCGATGTCCGTCCAGCCGAACGAGAGAACCGTCCGCGCGTCGTTCACCTTCCACGGCTGCCACTCGCGGCGGAATCCCTCCGGCACGGGCGGCGTCACGTCGTCGCGGTAATCGTCTGGCGAGTCGAAGATCGACCGCGAACCGGGCGCGACGCGGTTGTTCGGGATCCGCAGTTCGCCCGTCACGGCGCGGTCGACCCGGCCGTTCACGCGAATCTTGTGCTCGACGGAATAGGAGAGGTCCATCGGCGCGAACTGGAACACGGCGTCGGCGCACGACGGCATCCGGACCGTGACGCCCCAGTCGATGCAGGTCGCCGCGTTCTTACCGAAGAACGTCAGGCGGCAGGCTCGAGGGACCGGACCGAAAGCCACGTCCTTGATGTTCGACGTGTTGACGACAAGACTGCCGAGCGACCGGCCGCGATAGCGAAACGTGCCGCCAGACTTGTTCAACTTCCGCACCAGATCCTGAACGTGGGCGTCGGTCGGAAAGCCGAGGACGTAGGTCCGCAGGCCGATGGTGTACTCGCTGTGGGTGACCGTCCGCCCGTCTTTCGAGAGGATCGGGTCGACGTCGCACTGCGTCGTATGGGTGTGGTCCGGGTCAAAGGTGTACCCGTTGTAGTGGGCTTCCCACACTCCCGTTACCGTTGTGATTGCCACGGCTCACCACCCCATGTTCATAAGGATGGGGAGCTTCAATTGGCGGTCCGCGCCGGCGTTCGGCTTCGCGGCCGGCAGTTCCAGCTTGTCGAGGGCGGTATACCACGACTCGACCGCCTGCATCCCGGCTTCGACGGGCTGATTCCGCTTCTTGAGTTCGTCGTCGATGTCCTTCATCTTCTTCTTGATATCGCCCGCGAATCCGTCGAAATCGAGGTTGGCGAGCTTGTCGAGGTTGTCCACCATCACGCCCAGCATTTCCAGCATGTTCGCGCCCTTCTCGACGCGCTCCCCGATCCGTTCGAGCCACGGGGCGACGCGGTTCGCGAGGAATTCCATGATCCGCATCCGAATCGGATCGGTCGCCCGTCGCCACGCCGCGTTCACCCGCGTTTCCGCTTCGATGAGTTTGACGTACTGCGCGGAAAAGCGATTCGCCTCGGCCATGTCCATTTGCAGTTTCTTCACGTCCGCGATGGCCGCCGCCGCCGCAATCGGGCCGTTGTAGTTTCGCAGTTCCCGGCCGCGCTCCGCGAACGCCCCGAGGACTTCGCGAGAGACCGACAGGGCCGCCGTGAACGTCTTGAGACCTTCCGCAGCCGCCGTGCCGGCAATCGGGATCTTTGCCAGCACGTCCGCCGCGCCGTCGACGCCCTTCGCGAACGCGGCCTGCCCATCGTTCCGGGCAATGCTCGTCCCCACGTCGCCGGCCGTGCGGAGACCCGCCCGCGTCGTCTGGCCCATGCTCCGGATCGCCCCGTCGACGAGATCGGTAATGACGCCGGCGAGTTGCACGGCCGCGCCGGCAGGACCGCCCGCCGCTGCCGCCGCACCCGGACCGAACAGACCCGCGCCGGCCAACTGAACCGCGCCCGCCGCCTTCTGGCCAACGCCACCGCCGCCGAGCGTGTTCTGCGCCCCGATGCCGGCGAGCAGGAGGTTCGACCGACGTTGTTCCGCCGCCTTCTCTTCCGCTTCGCGCTCTTCTTTCGTCTGCACCACGCGGCCAACGGGCCGGTTCGGCTTCGGCATCGCGACCGGCCGCAGATCGCTGGGCTTGAGTTGTTCCGTCGCGTTCGCGGCCACGGGCAAACCCGCGTCGCGCACCTGATCGCGGAACTGGCCCGCGTAGTAGTCCGTCGCCTTCGCCTCGAGGCCGATCCGGCCCGCACCGCGAAGGGCTTCCGTCAGGCCAACGCCCCGCGCCTTGACCGCCTTCGCGAGTTCGCCAAGCGCTTCGTCATAGGTCAACAATTTCGCCGCGACCCGTTTGGCGTAGTCGGCCGCCAACAGGTTCATTTCGATAACCGCGACGTCGGCCTTGCCGTAGGTCGTCGGGCCGGCGGGAGTGGCCGGTTGCGGTTCGGGCTTCGCCGCCGGTTCAATCGCGGGTAGATCGTCGGACTTCGCGACATGCGCGCCGCGTTGCGATTTGCGGGCTTCCTGGGCCAGATACTTTCGAGCAAACTCGGCCGCCGCTTCCCGTTCTGGCTTGAGGCTGTCGTCGACGATCTTCTGGATCTGCGGGTCGGCCGCCGGTTCGATCTTTGAAACCAGTTCTTTCGTCGCCGCGACCAGTTCGTCGATCTTCGGCACGGCCGGAGTCGGTTCGACCGTTTCTCGTCGCTCCCCACGGTCCGTAGACGAACCCGGCGAGGTCGGCGGCCGTCCGCTTTCCCCGCCGGTATCGACTAACTCGATGGTGAGCTTGTTCGCGTCCGGCATCCGGTCCTCACGTCGTCGAGAAGTGGATCAGGTCGCCCGTCGTCGCCCCTTCGTAGGGGATGAGTTGCAACTGAATCGGAATCTGCCGCGACTTCGAGTCGAACAGCAGTTCAATCGGATAGTCCGGAGCAATGTGCGATTTCGCCGCCGTCAGCGTGGCCGGTGCCGCCGCCGCCGGCGTGTTCGCCGTCGAGGTCAGGACGAACGCATTCGCGTGGGCGCGGTCGTTGTAGCCGACCGGCTTCGTACTCGTCATGATCTTGCCAATCGCGCCGTAGGGGAACGCCGGGCCGAGGTTGCCCGAGTCGTACACGCGGGAATCGTACCGGATGCGGGCGTTCGCGCCCTGGTGGATGGTGTCGATCATCGTCCGGCCGTAGAGGTCGGTCTGGTCGATCATCTGCTTCAGGAAGTTCACCGTGAGTTGGTAGCCTTCCACGGTGAAGCCGACGGCGACGGAATTCCACGTCGCGGTATACGGGCCGGATACGATGGGACCGAACACAAGAGCCATGATGATTCCCCTTCGCGGTGCGGTTGCGGTCAGTCCGGGAGCGTCACGGCGTTCGATAGGTCGGTCGCCCCGACAGAAGCGTTCTTGAAAGCCTCCGTCGCCTTGCACGCCTCGCACGTCACGACCGCCGGTTCGCCGGTTGCCCGGATTCCATTACGGTTCCCGACGATGTTCACGGTCGGCCGGCACGCGATGGCGTTCTCGCCGATGCCGACCACGGCCGTCGGCGGGTCGAAGTGCAGGACCACGCGGGGAAGCACGGCATGCCGGCCTCGTGGCGTCGTGCCATCGGCCTTGCAGAGCGGGCAGACCGCCGTCTCGGCCTCGAAGTCGTGGCCGCCGGGGTGCGTGCCTCGCGCCTCGCAGTTGTAACACTTCCACGCTTTCAAACTCATTGCTCGGTCCCCCGGACGTAATTCGCACCCTGAAACCGCGTCTCGATGCTGTACCCGAAGTGCCGCGATTCCGAACCGGACAGCCGCCACCACTCCGGGCCGCGAGCCGTCCATTCCTGGCCCTGAAAATAGAGCGGTCCGACGAACCCCTGCCGCGTCTCGGCCGCTCCGCCCAGAAAGCCCGTCGCCGCCGTAATGATGCCGTAGTTCCCGTGAATTCCGCGCTCGCCGATCAGGTGGTTCACCACGTCGAGTGCCTGCCGGTCGCCGACCATCACGGCGTCGCCAACGCGGTCCATCGGCACCATCGTCGTCTTCACGGAAAGCGTGATCGCCACCGTGAAAATGTTGTCGACGTGGTCCGCCTGCTTCGATGTACCGCCCGCGTTCACCGGATGAATCGCGAAATACCACTGGCCCTTGATCGTCGGCGGTTCGCCGGTCGCGTGGATGCCGCAGAGCCGGTCGTCCGGGATTCCCGCCGGCCGGCCGAACAGTTCCACCAACCACGCCTCGATGGCCAACAGGATCGCCGTTTGCGGCCCGGTCTTCACGGTCGCGGGGAAGGCGCTGAGTTTCACCGCCCGTTCCTCCCGCGTCGAATCATCTCGATCATCCCGTCACGGAGACCGCGTTCGGCCGCGCCGACAATCGGCGGCCACCATGCGTCCGGAATCACGTTGTCCTGCGGCCACGACGGGCGGGCCGGCAGTCGCCCGCCGCCCAACTGGTGCCACGGCTTTTCCCGGTTCCCGACCGTCACCTGCCCGTAGCCGACGTCGAAAATCTGTTTTCCTTCCCACGACTGACGGTCGCCAACGCCCGGCGTGAACGCCCGCAGCATGGCCCCAGTATCGCGGAGAATGTCCACCTGTCGTTGGCTCAACTTCTCGCGGCGGAACTGCTTCGACACCGCGTCGATGACTTCCTTCGCATATCGGCGAGCCTGCTTAATCAGCCGTTCGTCGATCCGCTCGTCTTCCTTCGTGATCGGTCGCGGATTGAACGACGAGAACGAACCCGCCCGCAGGCGGCCGATCTCGTCATTGAACACCTTCTCCCGCATCTCCTTGAGTTCCTTCCGGATCGCCGCTTCGTCCTTCTTGCTCACCGTCCGCCGGGCCACCGTCACCGGCGAGAGTTCGGGCCATTGGATGCCGTCCCGCCCCACGCCCCGCCGGCTCTTGACGATGAAGTCCTGCTGAATCTGCGAGAGTAGGGCGTTCCCGACCCGCGTCAGCACCGCGATCCCCACGTCGGCGTATTGCGAATCGCGACCGCAAGCACCGGCGATCACCTTGCCAATGGCCGCGACCATTTGCCGGCGGTCCTTCCGGACGTTCATCGTGGCCCCTGGTACGTTCGCCCGTTGCTGTACAGCCGTCGCGCCGGGTTCGCCCGGTCGTAGCTGCGGGGCCGGCTTACACCGCCCTGCGGGTACGACTCAAGATCGTATTCCACGTTCGACACGGCCGGTCCGCCCGGCGGTTGCGGCGTCGACATCAGCGCCAGTTCGCCCGTCGCGTATTTCATCAACAGCGCGTCGTACTTCTTTTCCTGCTCCTCCCACGCGGACGGGATGCCTTCGCCCCGTCGGCGGAAGATGGCGCAGCACGCGAAGAAACGCGCGATGTATTTCATCAGCGGAACCGCCGCAAGGTCTTCCGGCGTGTAAAGCGCCGCGAGGATGCCCGCGACGTAGGCCGACCCTTCCTCGATGCAGTCGGTGATCGTCGTGGGCTTGTCGTCCGTGCGAAGGTCGACGCCCGCCTGAGACATCAGGTTGACGCAGTCGACTTTCTCGCACAGGTGGACGGTTGTCGGCACGGTGAGCCGTCCTTACTTCTTCGCGGTTTTCGGCCCAATGGTCGGTTCGGCCGTGTTCGCGGCCTTCAGTTCCGCATTCTCCTTGCGGAGCCGTTCCAACTCGTCGACCGAATCCCGTTCTTCGAGCGACGGAATATCGAACGTCGCGGGCGGTCGCGGGACTTCCTTCTCGCCGGCCAGTTCCGCCGCGAGTTTGTCGGACACCGTTTGAGCGGATGGCGCGGGCGGAACCCACTTGCCGGTCCGCAGGATGCTCGCCGCCTTCTCGAGAGTGCCCTGGTAGCCGAGGTCGCGATTCTCCATCGCGTACTGCCGCATCCCCTCGTAAACGTCTTCGCCGGTCGCTCCGGGGTTCGCCCGAACGAACGCGGCGGCCACTTCGAGTTTCCGCTTACCCGTGCCCGACTCTTCGAGCTTGCGGATCAAATCGAGGCCGGTCATCATGCTGCAAATCTCGCGAAGGTAGGGGAAACGTCGGCCGTCGATTACGGAACGACGTCGGCGATGTAGAGGTCGGCCGCGTTCTTCCAGACCGGCATCCCCTCGTCGCCGATGATGAGCTTGACCTGGATCGGGTCGACGGTCATCACGCTGTAACCGTGGATACCGTGGACCAGTTCGGTGTTGCCGAGGTTGACCGTCTCGCCCGACTGGACGCCCATTCCAGTGGGAACGATCTTCGATCCTTCAAACATCGTGTAGACGTCCGAGTCGATTTCCGGCGTGGCGACAAGGATATCGTCGTCCCAGCCCTGAACGACGGTGCCCGATTCGTTCTCGAAGAACACGTCGCCCATGTGGTGCCACGTGTAGCCGAGGAACCCGTCCGGGATGTATCCGGGCTTGTTCGCGAACGCCTGGTAGAACTGCGGATTGAACTGGAAATAGTGCTTGAAGCTATCGTTCTTGTAGATGTAGGTCGGAATCAAATTTCCGTAAAACATGTGCTTCAACGGGCGGCCGGTCGCCTGAATCGCCTTCTTGTTCAGCGCGATGAAGTCGCCGTAGATGTTCGTCGAGGTAGTCGCCCACGTCGCCGAGATGCAGGACGAAACCTGACCTTGGTTGCCGGCCGGTACGCCGAAGTCCACCGTCGCGACCGCGCCCGAGGACGATTGCAGGAGGTTGCCGCTGGAGTCGTACCAGAACGCGCCCTTGCGGAGCATTTGCACTTTATGGGCGATCCGGTTGTTCTCAAATCGGGTCTTCAGTTCGCGGGCCTTCCGCTCGATGAAGTCCATCGCCTTCTGCTGCGCCATCAGGTCATTCACGTTCCGCAGCCGCAGGAGCAATTCCTGTTCGACCGTGACGTGCGCGTTGAACGACGTCAGGATCACCGGCTGTTGCGTGACCGGATTCTGGCTGTAGCCCTTCGACGGCGCGCCGTACTCGGTCCGCTGGACGAGTTTTCGCTGTCCGAAGAACTTGTGGTAGGTCGTTTCGTTGCCGAACACCTTCTCCGTGATCGTGTTGAACACGGAGGGCAGGCGGTCGGGAATTCCGGTCTTCACGGACTCGATGGCCGTGGAGATGTTCCGGAACGAAAAGATGTCCGCGATGTTGGCCATTGGTCCGGTTCCTGAATCGAGGATCGTGGGCGGTCAGTTCGGCCCTTCGGCCGCGCGTTCGTTAGCCGTTCAGCGGCACGGTGAACTGGTAGGTTCCGACCGCCTTCAACGCGGTCTGGATGTAGGTTTTCAGGCTGGCGTCCGCCGGCCACGGGACGAGCTGCGAGTCGGTGATGAACCCGCCCGCCGGGATGCGGGGGAACGGTTGATCCGAGCCATTTTCGTCGATGTACTCGCCCCACGAATCGGGGATGAACGAGAGGATCGTTTCGCTGCCGTCCGTCGGCTGGACGAGCGAGCCGGACACGAACGCGCCCGAAACGCCCGAGGTCGTGCGAACGACATTGGCCCCAGTGTTCGACGTGAACAGCGTGTCGACGACGATCAGCGGCCACGAACCGCCCGTCGTCGGGCCGGTCAAGCCGGCGTAGCCGGTGCCGGCGAACGTCACCTTGAACCCGAGGTCGGTATCGGTCGCGGAAATGGCCGATGCGACCAGACCGCCCGAAACGCCGGTCGCCGTGTCGAGGGCCGTATTGGCCGAGGCGAGCAGGGTCGCATCAGTCGCCGACCACGCGATGTTCGGCGTGAGCGCCATCGTTCCGTCCGGCTTCGGGACCAAGAGCCGGAGGTTGCCACCCGTGCCCGCCGTGACGAGGTTGACCGTCTGCACTTCGTTCACGCCGATGGCCGTGACGGTCACGTCGCCCGTACTCGTGTTGACGGCGGAATAGGTCACGGTCACGGTACGCACGGTGCCGGCCGCCGACGGCGGTCCGGTCAGTTTGAACGTGCCGGTCGAACCGACGCGGCGGACGAGTTCCGTGGCCTCGTATGGCCCGATGGCGAGCGTCGTGCCGCTCGTGGTGATCGCGGCCGTCGACTTGCCGATGCAGGAGTTCGCCCACTTGCCGGACGACGTGATGCGGCCCATCAGGAGGCCGGGCCAGAGGTCGCGGAACGGCGTCGAATCGGACGCCGACAGGTCGGTGTTGAACGGGTTGCGCGTCTTCGTGCCGTCGATGATTCCGCCGCCAGGCACGTATGGCCCCATCTTCCCGTCGGCCGAGACGATGCGGTTGCGGGCGGTCGAAGCGGTGCCGAACTTCGGGAGGCCGACGTTGGGTCGCAGCATGGAAGAATCCCCTGAATTAGAAGGTAAAACGGCGTCCCGTTAGCTCTTGGCGGTCGGCCGGTTGCGGGCCTCGGCAATCTTCTTCATTTGCTCGCTGAGGTCCGTCGGCGTCGTGTCGGTGCGGTTCAAGTGGGCCGGTGCGTCGACTTCCGCCGTCCGCCCCAAGCCGCTCATGTTCTTCGCGCCCTTGCGGGAGAGAAACGTGCCCTTGATGACGTTCTCGCGTATCGCATCGACGGCCGCGAACAGCCCGTCGCGAACGAGTGAACCGTCGCCGGAGACGTAGGACATGGCAAACGTTTTGGATTCCGCCTTCTCGATCCAGTCCTGCCCGACGTAGCCGGGAATCTGACCGGCGCGGACGAGCGCCTTGATTTCGGCACGCAGTTCGTCGCGGTCGTTCTGGACCTTGCGGGGGTGCTTCTTCGCCATCTCGACGGCCGACATCATCATCGGCATCGAACCACCGGGCGCGGCGGTCGTGGCGTCGGGCGCGTTCGGATCGAGCGCGTTGTCGTCGCCCCCCGCGTCAGACGGGTTCGCGGCGAGCGTTTCGAGCGCGAGGATGAGCGAGTCGAAATCGGTGACGGTCTCGGGGATGTTGACGCCCCAGCCGGCATTCAGCACGCCCATCAGTCGCATCAGCTTGGCCCGGTTGCCCGTCGGCCCCTGCTGCTGTTCGACCGGCGCGGCCTCTTCGGGCGGCG
>ERZ869921.748-NODE-748-length-16370-cov-31.960037_pt1 | contig 16370 bp, 25 predicted proteins | sample MGYA00579310_ERZ869921 | MGnify/ENA primary metagenome ERZ869921 (study PRJEB32216, sample SAMN09231816) | wastewater metagenome | place: USA: Maryland | collected 2016-06-21 | study: EMG produced TPA metagenomics assembly of the PRJNA472060 data set (Reclaimed...
ATAATACTAGGTCTTACCATACTTGTCTCCTACTTAACGGGGCACACTCCTCCAGCACATTCTAGATCTTCCTCGAACTCTGCTACCTCTAAAGAGTTAAGCGGGATATACTTAGCCACTCTCCTATCGTACTCTTCCTTGGTAATCTCTTCCAGGGGAGCTTGATGGAAGCCGTGCCCACTGTGTCTCAAGAAGCTTAGACTTTTGAAGTTATCATTATAATACTTACTCAAATACTCTCGAATATCTGGTAACTCTTCTGGATTGTAGTATATAGTACAGCTTACTGAGTTGTCACTCCATTCTCTTTGGAGTCTCCTGACCACCTCAAGCTGATCTATGGCTGACATATCAGGGGCCAGAGTAGTGCCCTCCGGATAAGAGAAGGGGAACTCCGCCACTACGGTAGTTCTATCCTCCGTTCCGTCAAGATGCTTGACAAATTCTACAGGAATACCGGAGTCTCGAATCCTCTTCACTAGAGGACTACTGCTAGAGATACGTATACGACGAATAAGATACTGTGCATATGCGGGGTGCGCACCTGCTGTGACTCCGGGCAATAGGCTGAGCGTCCCAGAAGGCTTCACTGTAGTCAATTTAATAGAGATGGGGAACCCATGTTCCTCGCTGTACTCTTCGTCAAACTTTCTCAGAGCCTCGTAAGTAGTAGGCAGCCAGCTTCTTTGCTCCTCCGTAGCCTGTAGATACCCAGTGACACCTATGCCCATGCGCATATTCTTATTCACTACTGCCTCTGTTTCTTTGTTGTGGCATCCTATAGCAAGGCTGTGCTTGTTAATTCTATACAACAACTTACATACATCCAACAACTCTTCCTGTGTTCTACAATTAGGAAGAAACACTTCCGCTAAACAGCATGTCTCATAATTATGTAAACTTTGTTCTGCACCATTCTGTTACTTTCGTGATAACATCGCTATCACTACTGACCTGGTTAGTGGCGAGTCCCCATGCTATACAGCACATGACTTCTATACCTTCATATTATACGTATAGATCGGACTGTATCATAGCCCGTCGATACGGGCCTCCTTGTCAGTCTCTAGCGCCCACAGCGGTGCAACTCCGGTGCGTGCGTCGGGATTACCAACTAAGGCTTCCCCCGATATTCGGATTATTCAAAAACGATTACTCGTTTAGGCCGCTAGCAATTAACGGATTGTACCCAATAACATTCTTATCTTTATACCTAGTGTCTCCGGTTCTACCTACAGAGCGAGACAGCTTTAGATTGATTATACCAAAGGGCTCTCCATTGCCCAAATATCCCCTCCACAATTCATCTGGAAGATCTTCAAAATTATTGCACACCACGGAGTTGTTACTATTCACTCTCCAGTTGGGAATGCTTCCCGTGTCCCATCTTTTAGATCTAAGATACTGGAAATCGTCCGAATCCCCTAAGGCTATCTCGGCGGACCTCCGGACGTTACCTGCCACTACTATAGCCCCTATGATATTCATAATATCTAGACAATCGATAGGGCGTAGCTTCTTATCTTTTCTGTTCTCCAACACCTTAGATATGTTTGCAATACCCTCACACAATATCTCCGGACCACTCGCGGTTCCGCCGAACCCACGGATAGGAGCACCTGCCCCTCTAATTAACTGAGTGGAATAAGAGAAGCTATGTTTGTCACTTTTACTCTCAGGAAAAGCTGCTCTTAGAGTATACTCCAGTAGCTTTACCCATCCCTCCCTAGTGTCAGGAACAATGAAGTCTGCGGAGGCATTATCTACCCTAGACGGTGGACAAAAGTTTGGAGACACCTTAGGCAGTTGGTACACGTACTCTCTCTGAATATTGAATCCCACTCCGCAGCCCAGCATTAACATGTCGGCTGCCCAGGTGAAGGGTCGTATAGGCTCATCCACACACACTGCTGCACAATTTTGTAGGCTGGACATTCCCAGCTTGTCTACTGTGGAAGTACCTAGCTGCCACAAGAATCTACCTGCCACACTACCTCGTAGCATTAGCATATGCTCTCGTAGCCTGTCCACTTCCTCCTTAGTGAATGGTACTCCTAACTGGGTAAGTGCGCCGTCTATAACTCTTTCTACTATGTGATGCCACTCCTCTGTGGGAGAATTGGGATCAGAGGGATCTAATCTCCGCGAGTAGGTTCTCTTGGCTACTAGGTAGCCTATACTGCTCCACGGGGTATTTATCTGATTTGCTATGACTGTTCTCCTTTTGTTCATACAGTGGATAGAGATTTACTAGTGGTCTTCCCACGGATAGGGCATACTTAACGCAGTTATGAGTGCCTCCGGTACTGCCGTCCCACATGGCCATAAGCAGAGTACAATTATCTACCATCCACTGGTTACGCAGTTGCATACTCTTCCCGGAGAAGCCTCCCTCACTCAACACAAAAGATTTATAAGCAGATCCCAGAAGTTCTCTGTACATATCTTTTCTATTCTGTGGCCATATGCTTTCTTGCCCCCTAAAAGGGATAGCGCACACGTACCTAATACCTAAACTCCTTGCTGCTCTAGCTACGGCCATGTCCCATCCAAGGGCCATTCCTGTAATTACTAGTTCAGGCTGTAGCATAGCTAGTCCAGTGGTGGCTATATCAACAAGACTATTCTCAGCTCCCTCAGAAAATCCTCCAAGCTTTTGAGGGCGATGGCCCGTAGCAGCCACCACATTAGAAGGGAATGTCATATGTGACAAGCTCCTTAGGATTGTAAGAGGAAGCGGCCCATGTACTGCCGTCGGGGAAAGTGAACACATGATCTTCTAGCATCCCCTTGTCGTCCAAATAATCGACTACATACTGTAGCATAGCTGATACAGAAACACCATAGTCTTCTTCTGTTAAACCATCTACTAGTTTCATATAGTTATCCCCACTGCTCAGCCATAGCTTCCGCTATACCTTCAAAGGTTCTAGACCTAATCTTACTTCTATCCTCGCTAGGAGGAAGATTATACCACTCAGGTAACTTACGCCCCCCTTTAGTGATAACAAAGTTTCCCTTACCTACGATATTTGTGGGAACTAATTTAGGAAGATTTTTTAGCCACAAACAGGTAGTTTTTGTAGCCGTATGGCCAAACTGCCACGGCTGAATTATCTGATCTGGTTTTCTAATCTTAGATGATATAACTGACACTGGGTTCTCTAGACATATCTTTTCTATAGGAGCGTCGAGTAGCACCTGCACAAACCCTAAGGCCTCCTCCTGTTCCTTTTGTTTGTACTTGAACCACTTAGCCCCGCTAACGGCTAGATGTGTGCAGGGAGGATGTGCGATCATCACGTCCCATCCATCGTGCAATATGTCAAGAACATTTCCTAGGTAGTGTGGTCCCTCTTTTTCTGTGGGTAAAATATCACAGCTAATAGCTTCATGTCCTCTGGCTATAAAGGCGTCTCTTACTACGCCACTGTACTCACAGGCTACTAGTATTTTCATTACTCACCAAACTTTTAGGCATACCATCATCCTTAAGCGTCTGCTTAAATCCTACATTGGCGGCAGTGTGCCACACTGCTATACCTTCTGGATTCATAAATCCAGGAGCTGCTCTACTTCCAGCTACTTCCAAACACCTTAGGGCAGAGTCAGTAGCTTCTGTGGAGAATGGACCGGAGTATAACAGGGGAACTATGTCGCAACATTCTGGAAAACTTTTAATCGAATTCGGGTGTGACCATCGACTAACGTTAAACAAACTAAATCGTCTATGCTGTATGCCGTACCCACGCTGAATGCCTCTGCCCCACCATTCCCCAAAATGTCTGCCTTGGCCCAGCTTAACTAGCTCTTCCTTGTTATCCTGTACCCACCCAGCAAACCCGAAGTTGTCGTCCTCCTGAGTGACCCATCTGTTACGGCTTCCTGCGTATATCCAGGAGGCTCCACAGTCCGCTACTGGCTTGCCAAACAAATTTCCGTCGGCGTAAGTGCCTCGTGGCACTATAACAATCTGTGCATTAGTACCATCAATCTTCTCAGTGATGAGAATGTCCCTACGAAGTCTTGCCATCTTAGGGAATGGTACAAATGTATTCTCGTGCTCCATAAACACTCTCCATTTCTTCTAGAAGTTGCTCGAAGTACAGGTATTGATTGTAAAACTTCTGGTAGTACTCTCTATATATCCTGTTCTGCCTATCATTATCGAAGGGAGGTGTGCAGATACTAGAACACCTAGAGGAGTATACATCATCCCTAGCCCTCTTCACAGCCGCCACTCTGCGCGCCCTGCTACCAGAGCCGCTCATCCCATATCCTTGTGTGGGGCCCTCTCGACCATATCGCACAAAGAACAGAACTCTACTGCGCCATACATATTACTGAAGGGAGACTCTCTAATTACTGCGGTAATCATGGATTCTTCTCCTCTACTCCATTCTTAACTGCTTTCTTTAAAGCTTGCTTTGTCAGATCATACAACTCCTGCACCTCTGCATGCATCTTCTCATTGTTAGCAATGGCTGGCAATATAACCATTGCCGCAGCTGTTTTAGAGGACGGCAGGAACATACCAATAGATAGCAGAAATGCTAGTAGTATTGCCAGACGCTTACATATGCGCTTGCAAATTTCATCACCGTCTATATACCCAGGCATTGCTGCTACCGTGGCAAGCACGAATATAAACGCAGAAGCAATAGCAATAAAGGTATTTATAGCATCCAGTTGCAGTATCCAATAAACAGTCCACGCACTCATAAGAAGTCCTCCACTATACCCCGGTTGATTGTGTGCACAACCCTGCCCACCCCCAGCTCCTTTATGTATGTCTGGCAATGCTCGCACGGCTTGCTCTGCGCAAGCTCGCCATTCCTGTCTGCCCTTACGACATACAACGTATGCTTAGATAGATTACCTTCTACACCTAGCAAGCAATCTATTTCAGCGTGCAGATATTTCTTATGCTGCAAGCCGCTAAGCTTAAAGGATAGGGGGTGGGTCTTTGTCTTGTTAACACCTACACTGATTAAGCGTTTCTTGTGATAAAGCGCAGCGACATGAGAGCAGCGTAGATTGACAGGATTATCCATACTAAGTAGCTTTAGCTTGTTCACTACTTTCACGTCGTGCTCTTTCAGCATATCACTCCTCCGAGTATTCCTCGTCCTTGTCTAGAGGAATCCACTTGAAGTCTTCCATATTAGAAGCTTTAAGCTCCTCCAGTCTAGCGGCGAACATCATGGCCTGATGTATAGCGTTAGGCAGAATAAGCTGCTTATCTTCTACTACCTCTGTCCTTGTATTGAACACCTCATAGCAACTCTTGATATCATCGGGAGCCCCCGCAACCCCTATCCGCACTTGATAGGGGCCACACTCAAATAGAACGGTGTTCTCAGTCCTTCTCCTTAAAAGGGAATCTCGTCATCTGGGTCCTCCTGTTGTTCCACATCTACAGCCTTTACTTTGAGAGCCTTGGAGGGAGCATTCTCTTCCTGCTTTACATGGCCTAAGCTCTTCGTGTCATCAAAGAATCTCTGTGTGTACTTATCTAGGTAGGCTTCCATCACCTCAATTTGCTTGCCCTTAGCCTTTGTGCCACTATCCAGAATCCCCTGACCTACGAGGATTTCTAGAAACTGTAGAGCATCTTTACGAGCAGCCTGGAAAGTAATAGCATTTTGCACATCGTCATTACGCTTGGCATATGACGGTGTGGGCCCACTAGTGACCGTCGCTGGCGTTGCATCCATTACCTTCTTGATGGTCTTTACGTCTACGTTGTTAAAGCTGCCGTTGTTCTTGTAGAAAAACTCGACAGCATCTCCTTGCTTGCAGGGAGGGCGACTGGTGTATGTGCCGAATCGCTCCCCGTCTACAACAATGGTATAAGTAGTGAGCCCCTTACTTGTCTGGTTCTCATAGATCTTTTCTACTACACCGCTCTTCTTATCTGCCATTAAATATTTTCTCCGTATGTCTCTGCTTAGTGGACTTAACTGCCCAATGAATTACGTTGTCATCTGTGGGGTACACAGTGGCTGTGTGCTCATCTCCCTGTCCCCACCTATCTCCTATCTTAACTCCTGCCGCTAGAGGAACTTCTCCTATATCATAATTATAGCATAGCTTTAGGAATTTGTAAACATCCCTTGTGAAACAGACAGCTAATACTTTTCGTAGGTAGTCGGGGTCTACGCTCTCATGTACCTCCCCAACCACACTGTCGTGAATAGTGAGTGTGAGCCTAACTTTCTGGCCACCGAGTCTGTGCCACGCATGTATGAGGGCAATAGGTATGATTTCCGCCGTCGCAAAGCCTTGAATTGGTGCATTAAATATCTCCGTTGTGTGTGCAATATATCCGCTGGATTCCATTTTACAGTAGGGCCAGCTGTACCTCATACCGTATGGTGTTATTAGTTCCTTGTCCCTTAGTACATCCAACACCCATGAGTACTGAGTGTTGTACATAACATTGTATTTCTCCTGAAAGAATTTACAATAAGCTTGCTCTGCTTTGGTACCACTAGTCCCAGCGAAGAGAGGTCTAAAACTTCTAGACTTGGCCTCCTGCCTATTTGTAGGCTCTCCAGCCTTTGTCAAATAGTCAGCAGTAATTTGGTGGATGTCCGCCTCTTCGATAATCTCTTTCGATGCCACTGGGTCCCTGGTTAGAATAGCAGCTACACGAAACTCTAGCTGCCCACTATCTGCCTCAAACATTTTCCAGTCGGGGGCTCTTGCCTTGAACATCGTTTTGTACTCTCTAGGAACATTTTGCAACTGCGCAGAGAATGTACCCTTGTCCTTTCCCGGAATCTTTACGGGTCTGCCGGAGCTGGACAAGCGGTGAGTCTTGGTGGTTCCCTGATTGAAGCTCCCATAGAATGTTCCTCCATGCTCATCACATACAGCCTTGAAGAAATTTAGGCTCTTACTTAGTGAGGCTGCTAGCTTTGCTAGCCTAGTGTATAGCTGGATAAATTTCTTCTGATGCTTGTCCTTACATTTTAGGGCATGGATAGTGTTTACATCCGCCTTCCTAGCGCCTGTGTCTGTGCGGATAGGATTCTTGCGCCTGTCCATAACTTCACTAAATCCTAGAACATCATACAGAAACTCTGCTACCTGCTGATTGCTTCTCCAATTGATTCCCTCGAAGTCGAGAGCCTTAGCGAATTGGTCTAGCTGTATCTGTGTAGTGCTGTATTCCCTCTCTACAGCCTCGTACTCACTATATACCGCCTCCTTGTCTAGGGTCAGTCCTTCAAACTGCATATCCACTAGCACCGGAGTAAGAAGGCACCTCACTAGTTGTATGTGCAGAAGTCTTTTCTCTACCAACAACTCCTTCTGTTTCAGGAATAGTTGTTCAGTGATAGCTACGTCCTGATGACAGTATTGGATGAGCCACTCTGGTGGGATGCTTTGTGGGTCTACACCCTGATGTATAAGGCTAGCTACTACATCCTCCTTACTGCCCACCCCTCTCCTTACACAGCTTTGTGACAAGGACAGGTCTTGTAATCCTCTGGACAAATTACCAAGTAGCACCCACTCCGCCAGCATGGTGTCGTAAACAATAACTTTCCGCAAATCAACACCACATCTAAGTAGCCACCCAAGCTCAAAGGCTGCATTGTGAGCGACCACAAATTCAACTGAGGCAATGTCCTTGGCCAGACATTCCATGTCGTACTCTCCTCCCCATTTACTTTTACTTTCTCCATTGATCCTCCAGCACGCAAGAAGAAGTTTATTGTCCCTGTTTAAGCTACTACCTTTCTCTAGGCTAGTAGTCTCAAAGTCTAGGACCAGATAGTTGCTCGAATTGTATATGTTCTGTGGATCTTTTGTGGTTAGGATTTTAGGTAATGTCATCTACGTTTACACTGTCCGTCCTGTCTATGCTGCGTAATAGGGATATAACGGCCTCTAACTCCCCCCTCTCGAAGTGCACAACCTTGTGCCCTAAGACAAATTTGTAGGCGTCTGAGCACGACTGGTACTCAAGAGTTGCTAAGTGGCGCGGGCATCCTCCGTGCTCACAATCATCCTTGCAGATGTAAGTAGTTTGCAGTTTTATGTTTGCCATATCGAATACCTACTGTGACGGGGGTTGACAGATGATAGGATGTTTGGTATAATACTCTTAGAAGCTCTTATAACTGTTATATATAAAACAATATAAGAGCTCTTATATATATATATATTATCTCTTATATCTACTACATAGTATATATACTATATATAGTAGTATAATCAATGATACCACATATCTTCCCATTTGTCAAACTGTACATCTACGCCCACCTCTTTGTCCCATGCCCTGTCCTCTCTCGCATGTTCTGTAAGCCATTGATCTATAAGGATATTTATATCTATATTATCTACATCAGAACCAGTCAGCAGCATGTATCCTCCTGGGACCGTTGTGCACACAGCTAGCCTGTGGTACTTCCACGATGCACATACAAATGTCATTGGATGAGTTTGGGTTGCGTGCCCACTCTGTCCACCATCCCGCACGAGTCAGTTTTCTGACAAGGCGATGTTGTCTCCTACTAAATGATACGGTCACAAATGCACAGTCTCTCTGCTCTGCTCTTTTAATTATCTCCACCAAAAGTTCTGGTAAGCTACGCAAGCAGCGAGCCTCCATCTCCTCAATTCCACAGCAAAAATTGTAGGGTACTGAGTATATCGTGCGCTCAGAGTAGTAGGCCTTGTGTAACTCTCTCACCTCTCTTTCCGTAAGCTTGAATTGCAATAGCCACCTAATCCCTGTAGTCGTAAGTATTTCTCCCAGCTTGTCTTTAGTGTACATCCTGTCAGCTATCTTTGTATTTACACGTTTACTAGTAGCTCTTTTATTAGTCATACTCTTCCTCCTGCTCATCTGGGCCCCAGCCCCCGCCATCATCTTCCTCCTCCTCGTCTGGCACTTTAAACAGATTAGGAGGAAGGGTAAGAACATAGGCAATAATGTCATTACCACTATTAGGATTTTCAACCCACTCACACGCCTTATTGAATCCTACAGATGTGAATACCTCAATCAATTCTTCTTGTCGTTCATTGAATGTGGCAACTAGGATAGAAGCGGCATCAGCTGATATAAGTTTTGAGGCTGAAACGATAAGTGTGTACAACAGTTTTTCACGGCCGAAGACGACCCAAGAGCGCATCTCCGCTGCTCCACAATTATAACGCATACCCTCTACCTCCACGGGTGCACCTTCTGCAATTAGTGAGTTAATCCCGGCAATTTCCTCCTCCGTTACACGGATGTCCCTGAACCACTGCTCTCCTTCTTCTGTCAGATAATCTGATACTCTCATACGTTCTCCATTCTACTAACTAGTGGGTTGATACGAACAGGAAAATGCACATGCTTGCCGCTTAATTTATTCTTAGGAAGATTTATCATCCGCACGTTCTGCTGCTCCATGTCGGATGTCATTCCAATACCTACCATCAAGTCACAGGCTCCTGGAATACCTGTGTTACTTCCGTCAACATCTCCTTGCACTAACAACGATTTACCATCTCCACTGTCCCCCGCCTGAGTTACACCAATGCTAACAAGAGAGTGCTTAGCTGCAATTTCTCGAAGAGCCTTGGCGCTTTCCTCTAACACCTGAGTCTTGCCCTCTAGCCGTGGGATGTGCATGTTTCTTAGCTGATCCACAATCATCCACTTGGCCCCATACATCTTTACATACTTCTCTATTTCCGCTGGTGTAGAGAATTGTAATCTAATAAATCTCACGTTGTCGTATCCCCGCTTAGCCAGTATTGCGCTAGCTTTCTCCGGCTCTTTTTCTATTTCGTCTGCTGTCATGTTAGTGATAGTAGACTGGAACCTGGCGGCAACACGCTTAGTGGGCTCCTCATTGGAGAAGAAGATTCCGGGTAGTCCATACCAAGCAAACCCTGCCATTAGTGTACAACAGAAAGCAGTCTTTCCTACCTCTGGCCTAGCAAATACAATGATACTGTCCCCCGGAAGGGCCCCGTCAGTGGCGTCATTGAGAGCCTTGGGGGCTAGGTAGATACGGCCCGTCTTATCCAGCACCTCATTGATGGCTTCCTCTACACTCATGTTGTGGATTACGTTGTCATCATCTGACTCCTCTACTACAGCAGAGCATTTCTTGTAGTCGTCCATCAGCGCCTCTACAGCACCCTCGTCTATCTCACTACTGCTCAGCGCAGTCGCTAGCTTGTAGCCCACTGCCTTTCTCTTACTCTCCAGATATAGGTCGACGTAATTAGGAGTAGAGAAATCGGATGCGTAACATTCGTCAATTAGAGTAAGTAGATGGTCGGCCTTTTGCGCGTTGGCAAACTTACTCTGCACCTGCTCCTTAATCAGGTCGCGGTTAATGGATGTAGCATTCTCGTCTGTGTCATAGTACTTGGCTATGACATGCGATAGCCACTCAATGTCAGGAGACAGACCAGAGAAGTCTACGTTGTCCCGCAAAGAGTGGAATGCTTCTCTACTCTTTAGGCAGCACGTCAATATCTTTGTTCCTAGATTCACCACAATCTCCTAGTTCATTACCTGCAATACTTCACAAAGCCTATCTTCATCCATATTCTTTAGGTCTACTTCTGGGCAATACACCTCGAATCTCCCGAAGTAGTCTGAGTACTTCCTAGATATCTCCGTGGCTTTTGCTATAGCATCTCGATCTAGGCACAGCACCACCTTACTAAACTTCTTTGATTGTATAGCGCGCAACTTTGAGACACTTACGTGTGTCCCAATAAGAGCTATAGCAGAGCAGTACATACTAGCACGTACGGCGGACGCCTGATCTTCTACGATAATACACCGGTTGTCTGTGTGGTAGTATGACATACAAGGATCATCCTTGGTGTACATTGTAACATATGCTTTGGGATTTGTTCCTTTCTGCATTGAGCGGAAGTTGTGCCCTACTACCTTCCCATTAGTGCTGTATATGGGCAGGCTAAGTCTTTGATTTGTAGGACAAAACATGACGCCACTCTTTCTGAGATGCCTCTCTTTGAATCTCCACTCGTGGTCTAGCCATTCCTCCTGCTCCTCACTTAACGCCGTGAGCACTGGGTGCTTTAAGGGGGAAGTAGCATTACTGCTAGTAGGTATAGCACCACCACCTAACACCAGCCTACCTCCCTTCCCACATTTATCCCTATGACACTTGTATTCCACCAAGGGACTGGAGATGTTAATCGAGAATGCCTTATCACTAGCCTCGCAGAAAGGACATACCTGCCCTGCCCACTGCCCCTCTCCTAGCTCCCTTACTAAGCGGAGAATGTTTGCTGTCGCACTCATTTAACTCTCATGCTAGCCAGTACTTCCTTACAGAGGTTCTTGTACACAGATATAATCCTAGATTCCTTTTTTATTTTAGGGGTAATTGCAATCACGCCCTTGCTTATGATGTGACGCTCTCTGTTCGGGGGCACCCAGCACATGCACTTAATTATGTGCTCATCCACACCATAGGTAACATTTCTTACAGAGTGTGATGTAGTGTAAGAGCCTATATTATTCGCCTCAATAATATGCATTAGATGCATAGTATACATAATATTTCCTATATACATATTGTTCACACCCCTCAGAAATACCCTGTCAGACATCACTATAAGAGCCGACCTCACCGAATCTGTTATGTGGCTAATGATAGCTGGAGCAGCCTCCAGAAAATGCTCTTTAAGTGCGTCACCTGTAGTATACGTAAGCTGTCCCCACCTATCAAGTGCCGCGCGTGGGTCGTGAGTGCGAAAGTTAAAAGAAGTTAATTGCCTCATGCCACAGTTAACCGTTACCGGGCTAATAAAATAGTTAAAGGATGCTGTGCACCCATCTTTAAGTGTTATAGTACCGCTTTCCATCTGTAGTCTCCTTTATCAAGCTACATGCTTGAGGATTGCCTTGCCTTTCTTAATCTTAACGAGATGTACGAGAAGGGGGGAAGTTTTATCTGTTAACAGGTATCTAGGTCCCTCTATCAGCATGCTCCCAGGAAGGATTTTCACTCCTCCGGGAGCATCCATCATCACTTCACCCACCAGACGGGTGTCAGTGGATTTCTTTTCATCTACATAAAACTCAACCAAATCTGCTGTGGTCGTGGTACTCTGGCCATGAGTCCCACTCCGAGTAAAATTTGATTGCACACTGGCTCCCCCCATAGCAGATCCCTTGTACTTCTCAAATGGTTCCGATTCAAAGTGACGCAAATCACCATTGAGGTCGAATGTAAATAGCCTATGTGCATCAGGCTGTAGCACATCGTCAATATCAATAGAGTTACGCTCGGCAAGCCACTCTAGCATACGAGGTTCTGATGCTATCAGCATTGAATTCTTTTTGTGACAGAAGGCAAAGGAGAATATACGTTCTCCGTTACACGCAATACGAAGTTTATGGTCATCTTCGTACCACACAAAAGCATACGCTCCATCCAAGTGCTTAAAAGCCTCCTTGCCCTCCTTGAATATACGGTATAGGGAGTAATCACTATCGACGTGGAACTCCTGTCCATCGTACTTAGATGGAGCGTTTCTTATACTGCCATTGTGCACGCCTATAAGGTATCTATCCCCGTCCTCGTGAATAAATGGATGACAATTGTCATAGTTTACACTGCCCTTGGTAGCCGCTCGATGGTGCATGATAGTGGCCGATGAAGTATCTGCATCACTGATAAGCCTAGAGAACATCATACTAGACCGAAACATATACCCATCCACTGGTAGCTTGTGCATCTTAACCCCCCCAGAGGGGCTTACCTGGAACATACCAGTACTGTCTGCACCACGAAGCATTCCTGTGAGAGTACCATGTTCCATGTACTTACACACAGCAGAGCGCGCCGACGTTGCTCCCTTACCATTAACAACACCTACAATACCACACATATCACGAGTCTCCTTTCATGCGAGAGAGTTTACGTACTGCCCAGTTGCTTGATGGGGTGTCCCACAAATTATCGGGGGAAGATTTTGTTCTTCTTGCCACTGCCCCTCCCGCTGACATAAGTGCGATAGTATTATCGACCGCCTCCCATGCGGAGGAAGGGCAGAAGTGTGCAAGTAGTTGTTCCCACAGTGGACCCATAATGTCCTGACAAAACTCTGTAATGCCCCTGCTACTGATAGTTTTTAGGACATTAGGAGAGCCATCATACTCCTTAGCAGCCTTCTTTATCTGCAAGATCATATTGATCCATGTGAGTATGCGATTCTTGTCGAAGGTAGTGGGGAGATGCCGCATCTCTATAGTACCAAGAGAGTGTAGAGGCAAGATATTAACTGCCTGATACTTGCTGAGTCCTCCACTTTTAAGCAGCTTCGTCAGTACTTTGCCTTCCGTATCGAACATGATCTTGCCTAGAGTGTCATAGCTTCCTTTATACTCCGACCACGCCCCACAGAATCCACAGTTTCTGCGCCAGTTGCCCGCCCACCTAAACAGGGCGTGCTCCAAGAGTAGATAGAACACCATAAAGCGCGCCAGTTCCCCTCTAGCCATATCGAAATCTGTGCAATCCAAATGTATGTGGATGCCCGCTCTAGGCATTCCTTCGCTCCATCCATACTCCTTGGCCAGTTCACATATCTCCTCTATTGCAAGCTCCAGTTGCACACCTACAAGTCCGCCTCTAGTGATAAATTCCATTCCATTATTTCGTAGAGAATTATCCACCACACTTTCCCACGAGTTGGTGGGAGGTACTCCGGTACAGTTCTCTACTTCTACCTCCACACCCACCTTAGCATTAGGCAATACTAATGTGGAAGGCGCACCCGTACTTGCGTGCACTGGCTTTCCTACTAGGTCTCCGATCTTCACATCACTCTCCTACGTACGGATTTGCCCACCTACCGGACGGCACTGGTACCCCATCGTACTCCGAACTGTAAATGAAATACACCCACGCGGGTCCTTCCGACGTTTCCACTACTTCTCTCCTATAAAATTCTGGGTGCCCCTCTAGTTTATCGAGATTACTCATAACGGAATCGTCTACCTCGTACATCTCTCCATAGATAGTGTTGTTTCCTCCCTTTGTACAGAACGGAAACGCTCCAAGAGAGAACATATCTCCCTGAAACGTAACCTCGTCAGACAGGCACGTACAATCCTTTAGTAGAGATGAGTTGTGAAATCCTTTCTTAAGAGATCCATATACTACCACTCTATTCATGGCGCAATTCTTCCTGTTCTAGTATGCGGGACAATACACCGTCGTACTCTTCTGATGTCGTTTCCCAGATTGTCCCATCCTTAGAGCTAGCTATGCTTGCTCCCCTAAACAGGAGAACTAGCTCGCACACTTCCCCCGCTGAGGTGAATGTGACGGCAGTGGATGGACTAATTGCCACACCCAAAGCGTTGCTGTTTTCTGACATTAGAATAGCTACCGCCTGTCTTAGAGATAGAAAAGATGGGCGCAGTACGCAGTCCATAATTGCATCTTCCCTGTCCCCCTCCGCTAGGTAGGTGTGAGCCTGTCCTGCTCTAGCAGCTAGCAGTTCCACTTCAGGCACCTCTTCTACAACTAGGGAAGAAAATCTAAGCCCCTTCCTGGCCTGCCTCCGTGGCACCTGTTTAATGTTAAACAGGAATCTGCCATTCTGTGTGTGCCTATACCCTAGCTCTGGATAATTGCCAAACATCTCGAATGTTACGTCTCTCCTTTTTATGGGAGACACCTCCCCCCCTCCCCTAACACGAAATACGCACACGCCATCATTAGTGACTCCTGTTATACTGCACGGAACCCCATCAACCGGATGGAGAAACTCTGCTCCCGCAAAGTATCCTAGGAAATCATCTACCGTATATCCGCGCATCTCATTCATCACGAAGTTCTCCCAGATGCTTACGCAGCACAGCCATTACACTCTCCAACGCACGGCTATGAGGAGAATTAAGTCTGGACGAATCCTCCGGATACTTGTTGAGATCAAGAAGGTTAGCCACTTCTACCCAAGGTATGCTGTCATAGATAGACCTCACCGTAGTTCCGTGCAACTCACAGCATGCCTGAACTACACTAGCACAGTTGTCTACAAATAGCTTACATAGCAGCTTATTAGAGTACACACTATGATTTGTGGGAGTGCGATACTCCAACCCATAAGGCTTTTCCCTGTACAGGCCGGGCAGTCCATACCATTGGTATCTATCGCCCTGATCCTGCTTGCTGTAGTGTGGCCAGAAAGTAAGAGCCAATGCGTCTAGCATCTGCACTATTGCCCATGTAGGAGTACCGTTCTCTGCTCTGTGCCCTTCCCCCTTACCTGTGCAAGGGAAGCTGAAATGAAGGTGCCCCCCAGTAAATCTGTTATCCCCCAAACTTTCTACACTAAGTCCTTGCCTAGCCTGCCCACGCTTCCACGCATTCCTGTCAGGGCTACATCCTATCTCCATAGCTTGCGGAAACTTTAACAGCAGATTACTATCAAACTTGTTTGCGGATAGGAAGGGTACTATTGTCAGCTTCTTCTTCCTAGCGAATGCTCCCGCCTCTTCAATGGATCGCCTGGCTGCTTCCACGAAAGAGTTGACGCCTACCGGGTGCATGCCCACCTCAAGCGCCACTCCATCCTCCTGAACAGTTGTACCAATCTTTGAGGTTGGAAGTTTTTTGGGGACCCTCTTTGTTCCACCGATAAGGCCACACACAGGAATAATTTGTGAGGCTTCATTGTAAACGAAGAACTCAGCATCATGCCCGATTTTATAGGGACAATTCATATCCTTATCTCCTAGGTTATTGACATTCACCAATCACCAACACCTTCTTAGCTCTCACCTTACCCTCTGCAATGCTAAGAATGTCAGCAACATCCACCCACATAGCAATTAGTGTGTCACCCTCCCCCCAGTAATGCACACCACTACAGTGCAGTCCTTCACCGCAAGATACATCCCAGTCCACCTGCACATCTCTGCCTATACTAGACACCTCTCCATCCTTATACAAGAAATCTTTGTCATGAAGAGAAGAATACACCCCCTCACCAATCTTGTTTACCCTCTTGTACAGCAAGACCCTGCCACCCACAGGAGCAGCACCAACACTGCATCTGAGAAGAGATGCAACATCAATCTCCTCCCTCGTGTATACACCTTCCTTGATGTGCATCATATGCCTCACAACACCATTCCCATGCACCTGTGCATTCTCATACACCTGTGCATTCTCATACACCAGTGCATCCTCATACACCCATGCATTCCCACACACCCGTGCATTCCCGTACACCTGTGCATCCCCATACACCCGTGCATTCTCATACACCTGTGCATTCCCATACACCTGTGCATCCCCATACACCCATGCATTCCCACACACCCGTGCATTCCCGTACACCTGTGCATCCCC
>ERZ869921.751-NODE-751-length-16303-cov-5.060684_pt1 | contig 16303 bp, 30 predicted proteins | sample MGYA00579310_ERZ869921 | MGnify/ENA primary metagenome ERZ869921 (study PRJEB32216, sample SAMN09231816) | wastewater metagenome | place: USA: Maryland | collected 2016-06-21 | study: EMG produced TPA metagenomics assembly of the PRJNA472060 data set (Reclaimed...
CAGCCAGTTTGCTGGCATTGCCCGACGCAGCCAGTTTGCTGTAATCGCCAGACGCTACGTTCTTAGCGCCCTTCACATTGGTAAGCATCCAATCGACAGCCGCGCCGATAAATTCAGGCAGTTTCAACTCGGCTTCAATGGTGATTTTACCAGAGGCAATCTTGCTGTCGCCGTCGCTGTTTTTTGAAATCTCACCAGAAGCCTTAACGACTGCAAACCGGCTGTCGAAAAGATCGTAATAATTCAGAACGTCCAGCGGGTTTTCGCAAGCATGGAAGCCTGCGTTACAAACCGATACCGTCCCGTCATGCTCATAGGTCTTGCCGACCTCATAAGCATAGCCGCGACACGACAAGTCTTTGTCGAAGCCTTTGTAGGCGATGATTTCAGTGGATTTGGTTTTGCGTGCCATTGTCTGTCTCCGTTGTTGAGACAGTTGTATCACTTACAACAGAGCAGTCAAGCCCTTCCGTTGTATAAATTACAAATTAATTTACATCATGCTGATTTTTTTAGATTAAGTAGGGCATTTGCTACCGACTCGATTTGCACTCTTTCGCCGGGGCTAGCCTTATCCCATAGAGACCAGATGGCGTCGGCATTCGTAGGATCGCGCATAATAAGGCTTGCGGGGTCAGTCATTAGCGCATCGGCCAATCTTTCCAGCAAGTCTTGATTATAGGGCAGAATCCCACGCTCCACCTTTGATAGGTTGCCTTTGTCCATAGGCACACGGTCTGCCAGCTTGTCTAAAGAGAAGCCGCGATGCAGACGCCATTGCCGTATGAACGTGACCCTGTGTTTTGTCTTATCGTTCATGCGCCATTGTCGCAAAAGGTCCATTTTGGTTGTATTGAAAAATATACAACCAAAGGGGTTGCCAACGGCCATTGTATCAGATACAACCCTAGCCATGCAAGGAACCGAACTTCTCAAAAACTGGCTCGATGCCGAGCAAATCAAGAAAGCGGAAGCTGCTCGTCGTTTCGATTATGACAAGAGCAACTTTCACAATCTGCTCAAAGGCAAGATTCGCCCGACGCTGGATTTGGCCAAGCGCATTGAAGTTGAAACCAACGGCGCTGTCCCGATGCAATCTTGGGCGCGCGTCCAATGATTTCGTCCCGCACTGGCTCCTCCACACCACACAGTGCGGGTGCAGGGGAGGCTCAGGCTTCCCCTGCATTCATTACAAACATCGGCGGGATCAAAGCCGTCACAATCGAACGCAAGCGCCGCCAACCGAATATGTGGGGGCTTACCCCGATATTGGTTGAGCGCAAGACGTTCGAAGCAATCTTCATTCCAGTTAGTGAACATATCCCAATAATCGCAGGGTGAACGGTGGTTTAGCAAACCCATTAACTGTAAAATGCGGTGAACCGAAATTAACCAGTTCTGTTAGGAGATTATTAACTATGCAGAATATTCTAGCCGGAGCCGCGATAGGCTCAATCATTACACTACTCATCATGGTTGTTTGGCATCGCTCTGCTGTTGCGTATTTGCTTCGCAAGATTAGCCAGCAAGGGGAAATGCTGCGGGCTACGGAATCGGACTTCAGGTGGCACCGCAAACGCCTCCTCCGCATCATCGACCAATTCAAAGACGGAAAGTCTGGCACTGCCAAGCTGGCTGTAAAGATTGCGCGGGGTGAGGTGGCATGATTTGGCCGTTCAAGAAAACGCCAAAAATAGGGGACTGGCGCGTCTGGAATGATGATTGGAGTGTGGGCGATGTTGCCGAGTCTGTCACAGAACAGGGTGACTGGATGGCACCTTGGTCCGCCCCGCAAAAAGGTCAGCGTTTGCATGTGACCGCCGTTTATGAAAGCGTAGGCTTAAATAAGCATGGGGAGAGAGCAAAGGGTTATTTTCTGCGCTTTGCTGGTTACAAAGGTGGCTACAACACCAGTGGCTTCCGCAAAGTGAAGCCGCTGAAAAAAGCTGAAGAAACCGAAGTTGGCGCAAAGATACTGAAAGCCAAGCCAGCGCCCGACATCAAGCGCGACAAGCCCGCCAAGGTGTCGTCATGATCCGCCGCTGGTTAGCCTGCCGCCGCTTGGCCAAAAGCCTAAAGCCTCGTCCTAAGTCTGCCTTGCATATCATAGGCTGGCGAACGCGCCGTGCTAATGACTTCAAGCGCCGCGCCAAGGTCATTGCCAAGGCAATAGAACTGGCAGAGCAAAACGGGCGTCCTGATCTTGTCCAAAGATTGCGGGGTGCGTGATGGCGTCATACCCGTTCCATTATGACTACCCAAAGGTAGCGCCAAAGAACGCAAATGAGGCTGCCATTCAGGCCGCGTGCAAAATGCGCGTTGAAACACAATTCGACGCTGTTTTTATCGCTATCCCGAACGGTGGCAAGCGGGGCTTTTATGGCCAGAGGTTACTAAAGCAGGAAGGCGTCAAAAAAGGCGCTCCTGATGCAATCATAGTCGGGGGAAAGAGAAACCCCGGCAAGGTTGCTTTCACCGAATTTAAGGCAGGCACAAGCCTGTCAGAAGACCAGTATATCATGCTGGACGATCTACGCCTTGCTGGACATGACGTAGGTGTTTTCCGCTCTCAGGACACGCTGGAAAGCAAATTGCGCGAATGGGGGTGGGTATGAGCACCCGAAGCTACGCGCATATTGGTCGGCTTACAAAGCTGCCTGCCCGCGATAATTGGACAGGGAAACGCCTAGACATTCACGACCGCATCGCACGCAAAAAAGCGGAGCAAGGCAGCGTCGAACTCTACCGTGCTATCATTCGTTATTACCACAGGCATCATCCGGTTGACGCACAGGAATTGCGGGTGGTGACGAAATGAGCAAGGGCTTTATCCTATCGGCACAAGATAGCCTATTTGGGCAGCGTGATGTTATTGGTTTTGGTGATGATAGCTTTTGCGTTCGCGAAATAGACCGCGACCGTGCCAATGCAATCATTGTCCGCAATCATTACAGCAAGAAATTCTACAGCGCGACCTATATTCACCTTGGCCTTTTTATCGAAGGCGAAATTTATGGCGTTCTGCAATTTGGCTACGCTATGAACCCTGCTAGCGCGGGAAGTGTTGTAACGGGAACAGCCCTAGACGAATATCTTGAATTAAACCGCATGTGGCTTGACGACTTTGCGCCGCATTGTTCCGAAAGCCGGGCGCTGTCTTATGCGATAAAATTTATCCGCCGCAAGTATCCGAAGATCAAGTGGATTCAATCATTTGCCGACGAACGCTGCGGGAAGTTTGGTGCGGTATATCAGGCGTCCGGCTTTCGGTATTATGGCGAACACAGCGCTATTTTTTGGGAATTGGACGGGGTAATTTACCACAACAGCTTAATGACGCGCGACCCTAAACTGTCAAAGTCTGCTGCGGTATTGCAAGACGGAAAAGACAGGGCTTTTTCCTCAACCCTTCGCCAATTCCGCTACCTTTATTTCATGCAACCGCGCTTTGCAAAGGCGGTAAAACTTAAAGAGCAAAAGTTTCCTAAACCAGAGGCGGCCCCTCAAGGGGAGAAATCGGCTCCAACCGATGCAAGGCAGGTTCAATCCCTGCGGGCCGCTCCAGTTTTTCAGACCACGGCATGACACCCTTTGACCCCCGCCTTCCTCTAATCGCTGCACAGGCCAAGGGCTTGCATGGGGCTGTCAAATGTGCTTAAAGTGGCGGACGGGGAGCGTTGGAAGCGCTCGACCCGCCCCACAAAGGCCAATGGAGGGCCGCTGCGTTATGTATTCTATAACCCCAATTTGTGACCGGCGCAAGATATGAGCATCAAGCTTATGTCTATTGCATGGGATATGGACATCCCTTCAACTGAAAAAATGGTTCTTCTTTGTCTGTGCGATTATGCGGATGACAATGGGCGCTCGTGCTATCCAGCGATATCCACCCTTGCCAAGAGGACAAGCAAGAACGCTAGAACGGTGCAACGGGCTTTGCGTTGGCTTGAAAAAAGCAAGATATGCGACAGCCACGAACGTGCAGGGACAAGCACGGATTATACACTAAATCTTGCTGCATTTGTCACCCCTGACAAAATGTCACCCCTGACAAAAACGACACAAGGGGGCGGCGTGGTGTCAGGGGGGGGGCGGCGTGGTGTCACCCAATCCACCAATGAACCACCAATAGAACCACCAATATATAATATACGCGCAAAATCTTGTGCGAAGCCGGATGGTGTTTGCAGTGAACTGTGGGCAGATTGGCTATCCCATCGTGGCGGCAAATTTTCGCAAACGGCATTGGCTGGCTTTGAACGGGAAGCGGCCAAGGCTGGTTGGACATTAACGCAGGCATTTACGGAAGCCATAGAACGCAAGTGGCAGGGCTTCAAAGCAGATTGGGTAAAGGACAAGACAAATGGAAACAGCGGGCGCATTAGCAACAATACAGCGGGCAATGGTTTCCGCGCCGCCCTTCGACAAGTCCAGACTGGATACATTGATGAGCCTTGGGGAAATAACTCTAGCCGAATGTGACGAACTGCGAACGCTTGCGCTGGCAATGCCAAGCGAAAACGATCCGGTTAGCCCGCGCCAATTATCACGCAGTCTGGAATTTATGGAAAGCACCCTGCCAAGCAAAAACAGCGACGAACAAGCGGGGCAAATGCGGACAGCGGTTTATATTCGGATATTCGGCGGTTACACGAAAGAAGCTATCGCCTATTTGGTGGAACGCGCCTGCAAAGAGTGCGACTGGTTTCCAACGCCTAAGCAATGTCTGGAAATCTTGGCGGATTACACGCCACAGCCCTCAATTAAGCAGCAGGCGTTGCACCGTTGCGAGAAATTCAGCCAAGCCATGTTCGACCAGTTTATTGCTGACATGCGCGATGGCCCAATAACGCAAAGCCAGATTGATAACGCGCCTGAACGGTGGAAGCGCATTTGCGTAGAGACTGGCCTCTTGCGCCGCGAAGGGGATGGCTATGTCCAGCGCGTCAAAATTTGGGACTTATATAGATGAGTGACTATCATCATCTTTGTCCTTTGGCTTCTGTGGCTTCGCAGACTTGGCCCATTTCGCCTTATCGGCAGGCTGATAGGCGAAAACCTTGGCGGTTATCACGTCCAGAACGGCGCGTATTTTCTTCGTCATTTAATCAACTCCGCATAGGTCAATCGCTGTCCAATAGCCGCGCTAAACAGGCTATCGAGCCGGTCCATCGTGTAGCGCTTCACATCACCATCGCTCAACCGAAAGGCAAACTCGCTGACGTAGCGATGCAGATGCTTAGGGCTGGTATGGTGATAGACACCGTGAATGCCCCGTTTAAGCACCGCAAAGACGCTCTCAATGCCGTTCGTGGTGACATTGCCCCGCACATACTCGCCAGCGCCGTGATTGATGCTGTCATGCCGATAAATCAGACCGCCAAGTTTGTTGTAAATCGGGCTTTCGTCGGTGTGAATTATCGAGCCGACTTGCACGTTGCGATAGGCAAAGCCTACCGCGCTGCGGCTCGAAACACTCTTAGGCACTTCGCCACGAACACGACCGGTTTCACGCGACCGGCCTGCAATGACGGGTGTTTTACCAACACCGCCGCGGCCAAGATTGAGCCGCTTGTTCTCGTGCTTCGCGGCCTCTGTGCCACCGACATAGCATTCGTCAATTTCAACAATGCCAGTCAATTCTGTCGGGTCATTGCCACACGCTTCGCGCAAGCGTTGGAGCATGAACCATGCGGTTTTTTGCGTGACGCCGATCTCTGCATGAAGCTGGACGCTGGAAATGCCTTTGCGCGCCGTAACGAGCAAATACATAGCGTAGAGCCACTTATTGAGCGGCACCTTGGACCGCTCGAATATCGTGCCGGTGCGGACGGTGAAAACCAACAGGTCCGCGTTGCAGCGATAGAAGCCAGCGCGCTTTGGGTTAGACCAGATGCGCTTTGCTTCGCCGCAAGCGGGGCAGGCGGGGCCATCCGGCCACCGCTGCCCCTCGAAATAGACCCGTGCGCTTTCCTCGTCTGGAAAAGCCTTGAAAAGCTGCAACAGGCTGATGGTGGACTTGCTCACTTACTCGCCCCGCAACGTGTAAACAGGCTCTTGGCCGGTGCGATAGGTGGCAAATGCGATTTCGTTGCCATCGGCGTCAACCACGTTTTCATAGCTATATTCAACGTCGGTTTCAGTTTCGACAGTGTTAGCAGCGGCCAGTGCGTCGAACTCTTCCTTGGTGATTTGCTTGGTGATTTGCTTTGTCATTTTCTGTCTCCATTTGAGGAAGCGGCACCGCCTCCCGATAAGTCGATAACTATACGACACATTCATGGCCGTCAAGAAAAATCGTCACTCATCTATATAATTCCCTTCATTTTTCTTACTCCATTCAATCGAGAAAAGTCAGATTGCCTTGATAGTGGTTGCGTGGAACTTTTTCACGTCGCCATTCAAGTCAATCGAAACATGGTTGCCGACAATGGCGACGATCTGACCGACCTTGCCAAGGTTGGTGCGGACAGTCTGTCCGATATTAAACTTCGCGCCATCAAGGCCAAGAGCTTCGTCGGCAGCAATCCGGCCTATAGTTGCCATCCGCTTTTGAAATTGGCTTGCCATTTTCTGTCTCCATTTGCGGGGGCAACATCGCTTCCCGATAAGAAGATAACTATACGATTGGATTTAGCATGTCAACAAAAATCGTCACTCATCTATATAATTCCCTTTTGGAAGTTGATACTTTGGGGGGCGTTCAATCCGCTCCGGTTGCGTTGGTTAAGGGACAGGGTGGAATTTGTTCTCGAAACAGCATTGGCAATCCAGCGCGGCGATCACAGGGAGGGTAAAGATGGCTAGACCTGAACTCACAGAAAACGAAACAAAGGTGTTTCGCGCGCTGTGGTCTGCTGCTGAACGCGAAGAGCCATGTCCTACGGTAGATGACTTGCGAGACCTTCTCGATTTCAGTTCATGCTCAGGAACGGTGCAAATCGTTCAACGCCTCGAAGAAAAGGGTTTGATTGAAGTCCAGCGATTCCAACGCTCTCGCCAAGTGTGCATAGTGGCGACAGGAAAATGCACTGCAAGACCAATCAACACTGCGCCACACTGGCGGGACAGGCCAAAGGAAACGCCAAGCCCGTCCATCGCCATTGTCCGCGAACGCAAGCCAAATCTGGCTGGTGAAATTATGGCTTGGGCAGGAAGCAGAAATGTAGCCTATGCAGATGCTCTGGCTGATCTGGTATTTGTAGGCTGGGAAGTGGAGAAGGCTCGTGGCTGAAAAAGGGCGTCCTACTGACTTCCGAGAACAGTTTGTTGAGCAGGCTCAAGCCCTTTGCAAACTAGGCGCTACGGATATGGAATTGGCAGAATTTTTCAAAGTTGATGTGCGAACAATCTATCGCTGGAAGCACGCGCACGAAGATTTTTGTCAGGCAGTCACGTGCGGAAAGGAAGCCTGCGACGACAGAGTTGAGCGTTCGTTGTATAATCGTGCTGTTGGTTATGACCACGCAGCGGTGAAGATATTCATGCCATCTGGTGCGGATCAGCCGGTTTATGCGCCGTACACTGAGCATGTCCCGCCTGACCCCGGAGCAGCATTGAATTGGCTCAAGAATAGACGCGGTGATGTATGGCGTGACAGTAAGACCGTCGATCTTGTCAATGCGGAGCAACTGATAGAGGTCCTTAGAGAGCGTCGTTTGAGGGCAGCTAATGCTGGGTGACTACCATTTACAAATGGCTGAGGATGTTGCCGGGTTCACGCACGACCCGCTCGGCTATTGCCTCTACGCCTTTCCTTGGGGTGAAGGTGAATTGATAGAAGCCAGTGGCCCCCGCGCATGGCAGGCTGACACTTTCAGAATAATACGCACCCATTTGAGTAATCCGGAAACCCGCTTCACTCCGCTGCGCATAGCGGTGGCCTCTGGGCATGGTATTGGCAAGTCCGCTTTGATTGCGATGATATGCAAGTGGGGTCTTGATACGTGTGAAGACACGCGCATTGTCGTTACTGCTAACACCGAAAGCCAGTTGCTCACAAAAACTAGCCCTGAGATAGCAAAGTGGGCGCGTTTGGCGATTACGCGGGATTGGTTCAAGCCGACATCAACGGCGCTCATTTCGACAATGGCTGGCCATGACAAGGGTTGGCGCGCTGATCTGGTAACATGGTCTGAGAACAATACTGAAGCGTTTGCAGGCCTGCATAACCAAGGCAAGCGGCTGATTGTGATTCTGGACGAAGCCTCAGGCATTGCTCCCAAGGTTTGGGAAGTCATACTCGGCGCGCTGACGGATGAAAACACCGAGATAATCTGGATAGCGTTTGGGAACCCGACACAAAACTCAGGTTCGTTCCGTGAGTGTTTTGGGAAATACCGTCATTTGTGGCACACACGACAAATTGACAGCCGCACGGTGGAAGGGACCAATAAAGCCTATTTGCAAGAGATTTGTGATACCTATGGCGAAGACAGCGACATTGCCAAAGTCCGGGTCCGAGGCATGTTCCCCTCTGCATCATCCATGCAATTCATTGGTTCTGATTTGGTAGAGGCTGCGCAACGGCGTGAAGTTGAAACCATAGGTTCTGATCCTGTTATTTTTGGGGTGGATTGCGCTCGATTTGGTGACGATCATTCCACGCTGGCAATTCGTTGCGGTCGTGATGCGCGGTCTCGGCCATGGAAGCGATGGGTGAAGCAAGACAGTATGATGCTGGCTGGTGATATTGCGTTGGAGGCAATGAAGTGGAAGCCTGATGCAATCTTTGTGGACGCTGGCAACATCGGCGCTGCGGTTATAGACAGGCTTCGCCAGCTTGGCGTTGAAAATGTCCGCGAAGTCTGGTTTGGCGGCGAAGGGCGGGACGCAGAGATAGAACCTGGTGTGAAAGTGCGCACTGCAAACAAGCGCGCTGAAATATGGGCCAACATGAAGTCATGGTTGGCGCGTGGGGCAATTCCAGCTGACCAGCAGCTTGTCGATGATTTGACCGGGCCGCTTTATTCTTTTGCTGCTGACGAAACGCGTATTCAGTTGGAACGCAAAAAGGATATGAAAAAACGCGGGCTTGCCTCTCCTGATGACGCTGACGCACTGGCGTGCACATTTGCAGAGCCGGTAATGCCCCGGACTATTCCCGGTTATCTCAATCCTGAAAATTATGGTGTCACTCATGCAACAGACAGATACGCTGAACTTGGCTGAATTTGAGCGCTGGTGCATTCGCAACGGCTTGGACAGGTATTGGGTTCGAAGGAATTATGCGGCCGTTCTCATTGCTTTCGAACGCGGGGCGGAAATAGGCCCTGATATTCGCCCCTCTCCACCCTATGACCGAAACCAAGAGATATAGGCGCGATTCAACCCTGAAAGCCTAGGCAATAACACGCTCCCATGATTGGGAGATTGTTCCTTGTGTATGCCTAAAACACCGGACGTTCCGACCGTCCCTGAGCGCCAAGCTGTAAAACTACCGGACGCTGGTGCGCCTATCACGAAAGACGCGTCATTCCGTCGCCGTGCAATCATGGCTGGGATTATGACCGGCCCGCAAGGTGTCTTGGGTAATCCAAGTGTCACAAAGCCGACGCTTGGATGAAGGAACTACGGGACAAGTTGGACCGTCGCCTGACGGGCATGAAGTCAGTTCGCACGGATTATGAAACCGAGTGGAAGGATATTGCTCGTTTCGCGCAGCCTGCTCGTTCTCGCTTCCTTGCAACAGATACCAACAAAGGCGGTAAGCGTCGCCAAGCCAACCGCAAGCTATTGGACAGCCATGGGATAGAGGCATTCCGCACTCTGACAAATGGCATGACAAGCGGGTTGTCTTCCGCGTCTCGCCCTTGGTTCTCTCTCAAACTGGAAGATGAGGAATTAGCAGAAAGCGCCGCCGCCAAGGAATGGATGAGCGAAGTCGAGCGCCGCATGTATTCGTTCCTTGCCAAGACTAATTTCTACAGCGCGGTCAAGACTGGCTATGCCGAAATGGGTCTATTCGGCACTGAGGCAACGGTGATGATGGAGCATCCTGTGAAGGGTGCTGTCTGCCATGCTCTGACTGCTGGCGAGTACTGGATTGCGCTGTCCGATGCTCAGGTGCCTGAAGCACTTTACCGCTCTTGCCCGATGAGTGTGCGCCAAGCGGTGCAATCGTTCAAAGGCGCTGTTAGCCAGCGCGTGAAGTCCTGCTACGATCAATCGCGCTATGATGAGATTGTCGAAGTCTATCAGGCTGTAGAGCCTAATCCTGACCATATCCGAGGAAAGCTAGGCTCGAAGCCTTGGTTGTCGGTTTATTGGGATTCCCAGGACAAGCCTGACAGCGTTCTGCGTCAATCAGGTTTTGAGGAACAGCCATTTTGGGCACCACGTTGGGATGTGGCTGGTGGTGATACCTATGGCTATTCTCCGGGCATGGAAGCCCTGCCAGCGCTCAGGGAATTGCAGTTACAGGTAAAGCGCCGCAATGAAGCAATCGACGCGATGGTGCATCCTGAAAAGATTGCGCCTCCGGGCGTCCGGCTAACCGGGCAGCCGCGTAATGTGGTGTCTGCGTCTAGTGTCGATAAAGACCAAATCATTGTCCCGTACCAAATGCCGTATCAGGCGGTAGCGGCGATTGGCGAGGAGGTTGTCAAGTGCAAGGAGCAAATCAACGGCTTGTCCTATGCTGATTTGTTCAACGCTATCACGAACATGCAGGGCATTCAGCCGCGCAACATTGAAGAAATAGCCTCTCGCAATGAGGAGAAACTGACGCAGCTTGGGCCTGTTATCGAGCGCGTTTCCAATGAGAAATTGGAAGTGGCAATTGACCGCTCATACGGGATTATGATGCGCGGCGGTTTATTGCCGCCTCCACCTGAGGAATTGTCTGGCGAGCCTCTCAAGGTGGAGTTTGTCTCGATCCTAACCCAGATGCAGCGCATGGTGGGTATTGGCCAGATTGAGCGCACAACGGCGTTCATCGGCAATCTTGCTGGTGCTGTTCCTGATGTTCTCGATAAGCTGAACACCGATGAACTGATTGACGAATATAGCTACCGCGCTGGTTCACCCGCCAAGATTATTCGTGGCGCTGATGAAGTCGCCAAGATACGCGAGCAACGCGCTCAACAGATGCAGCAGCAGCAAACAATGGCCTCTATGCCTGCTGTTAAGGATGGCGCTGAAGCTGCCCGCCTGTTGTCTGAAACGGACGTAAACGACAAATCCCTGCTCGATACACTGGTGGGCGCATGAAGCCTGACGCAGCGACTTTATTGGAGTTGCCGGAGTTTCGGCGTTTCCTCTTTACAGCGATTCAACTGGCAGGGATATTCGACGCAGCCAATGGACATGAAGGCCGCGACCTCAACTGGATTGAGGGTCGGCGTAGTCTGGGGTTCGATTTGTTGCGTTGGGCCGATGAAGGCCAACCACAAGCTTTGCGCACACCTGAAGCGCTAGCGACGATCAACGCAATCATCCTCGAAGCAATCAACACCCCCAGAAAGGACAAGGCTAATCATGACCGATACGACGACATTAGAGACTGAAACCCCCACGACTGACGCGGTTGAAACCACTGCGCTTGGTTCGCCGGTTGAAGACAAGCCCGATACTACGAGTGATGCGCCTGCTGACAAAGTGGAAGACGCGCCGGTAGTCAAGGCTCCTGAAAAATATGAGTTGGCTCTCGAAGGCGTCGATCTGGACGCTGACACGCTCTCGGCTGCTGAGCCTATCTTCCGCGAACTCAATCTCTCTAATGAGGAAGCTGCCAAACTGCTTCCTGTTGCGAAGGGCTTCGCCGACAAGATTGGCGAAACTCTCATTAATGAACTGGTCCAGCAAGGCCAAGCCAAGCGCCAATCGTGGCTGACTGAGGCGAAAGCTGATCCAGAAATAGGCGGGGCGAAGTGGGATGAAAGCCTGCACCTCGCCGCAAAGGGCTTTGATGCTATCGGGTTCAAGGATGGTCATCCTTTCCGGCAAGCATTGGAGGAAACCGGCTTCGGCAACAATGTTCATATGATCCAGCTTGTTCGCAAGTTGGGTGAACTTGTCTCTGAAGACGGTTCGTTTGAACGGGGGGACGCTGCTCTCAAGGTCGAGAATGTCGCCGCTCAATTATATCCAAATGACGTAAAGGGGTAAGTAAATGGCTGGATTGGGTAACACCTATTTGCAGCTTATCGACCTGATGAAGCGCGAAGGTGCCAATGGTGGCGTCGATGCGAATGTGGTCGAAGCGCTGCACACACTTAACCCGGTGATGAAGGACGCTAATGTTCTTTCGTGCAACAAAGGCACGAAGCATATGAGTACCATCCGCACCGGTCTTCCGACTGTCTCATGGGGCGCTCTCTACGCTGGTATTGCGCAGAGCAAGTCAACCACGCAACAGGTGGAAGATACCACTGGTTTTCTGGAAGGTCTTTCGACGGTTGATACCCGTCTGCTTGACCTATCGAAAGACCCTGCTGCTGTCCGCATGTCGGAAGCGCAGCCTTTTCTTGAGTCAATGTCTCAGGAATTTGAGGATGCGTTTTTCTATTCGGACGTTGGCACTTCGCCCAAGAAATTTCACGGTCTGGCACCGCGTTATTCGACGCTTACAAGCCCGAATGTGGTCAACGGCGGCGGTGCTGGTTCGGACAATACTTCGATCTGGTTTGTCACCTATGGCGACCATGCAACCTCGTTGATTGTGCCTGAGGGTATGTCATCGGGTGTCCAGCGTGAAGACAAGGGCGAGCAGCGTGTTCTCGATGGTTCGGGCAATCCTTACTTTGTGAAGGAAGAGCTGTTCCGTCAGCATGTTGGTGTCTGCGTGAAGGACTGGCGCTTTAACGCGCGCGTCTGCAATATCGACGTGTCGAACGTGATTGCTGGCTCGGTGGCTATCAACCCGCTGATGCGCAAGGCTTACTACAAGATGGAAGGCCGTCGCAATTTCAACAAGGACAATGGCGGTGCCATGATCGGGGCAACCCGTAGTGTCATCTACATGAACCGCACCATCTTGGAAGCGCTTGACGCTGAAGGCTCGAACGCTGGTTCGGCTGACAACTTCATTCGCCTCCGCCCGATGGAAATTCAGGGTGAGGAAGTCTTGACGTGGCGGGGTATCCCCATCCGCGACACTGACAATCTCCTGAACACCGAAGCGGCTCTGGTATAAGGAAGGGATGAACAAATGATCTTCGATTCTACTCTGCTGTTTTCGGACGCTCAGGCAATCACGGCTGACGCGGCTTCGACCAACTATATCGACCTCGGCGCAACTGGCACCCCTTACGGTGGCACCGCTCTGGTACGCGATATTGGTCCGGGTCGCTCCATCCCGATTGCGATTACTGTTGGCGCTTCGTTCAACACGCTGACTTCGCTGACAATCAACCTTCAGGTTGATAACAACACCAGCTTCTCGTCTGCAACTACGGTGTCTTCGGCCTCCTATTTGCTGGCGGAACTGACCGCGGGTGCAATTCTCAACTATCCTGATTATGTACCTCAGGGTGTTGATGAACGCTATTTCCGCCTTCAGTATGATGTTGTCGGTTCCGACCCTTCGACGGGCAATATCACTGCTGGTATTGTCGCTGCGAAGCAGACCAACACTGGTTCTGTTTATGGCGGCTAAGACCTATAAGGCTCTTGCAAAGGGTTTTGCAGGCGGTCGCCACAATCCGGGGGATATTTTCACCTATGACGGACCTCAGGGTTCGTGGATGGAGGAAGTGAAGCCGGATAAACCTGTGAAGGCTGAAAAGCCGGTCAAGGAGTAATGGGGGCAGGGCGGGGGCTTCGGTTCCCGCCCTGAATACTATGCCACAATATCAAGTCCGCGAACTCAACCTGACTGAAATACCAGTGCGCCGGGGTCAATCCATTGGCTCCGACTTTGCTGCGTCCACAGCCAACCCTACTGCATTGGAAGCTAGGGTTGTGGTGCTTGAGACTGTTGTGGCGGCGCTTGCTACCGATGGTGTGTCGCGGGCTAAACTAAGGTTTGTTTCCTGATGGCAGATGTATGGGGCGCTTTAGGGCAATCATTGCCTGCTACTACAACGCTCACAGGCGCTTACACGGTACCTTCAGCGAAACATGCGACTGTGGAAGTGGTTATCTGCAATCGTGGCTCTGCTGCCATTGTGAGGCTGTCTCACGCTATTTCTGGCGCTGCTGATACTGGCGCGCAATATTTGCTCTATGATTTTGCCGTTGCTGCGGGGGAGAGCAAGACCACGGCGCGATTCACTATGAAAGCGACAGACGTATTGAGGGTTTATTCCGATACGGGCGCGGTGGCGTTCAATGTCAACGGGATTGAGGAAGATAACTGATGGCGAATGCGCTCTACCCGCTGTTTAAGCAATCGCTGCTGGCCGGTGATGCGAATGCTGATCTGGACAACAACACGGCAACCGATGGCGTCTATGCTGTTTTGGTTGATACAGGCACCTATACCTATTCCGGCGCGCACCAGTTTTATTCCAACCTATCAGGGATCGTCGGGACTGAGCAACGCATTACCAATCCAACTGTCGTCAATGGTTTGCTCGACGGTGACAATGTGACCTACACGGCTGTCTCCGGCTCAACGGTTGAAGCCATTGTGATATTCCGAAAGAACTCCGGCGCAAATACGACTTGGCGCTTGGTAGCGTATCTTGACACTGGCGTAACTGGCTTGCCTGTCACTCCGAATGGCGGCGACATTGTGATTAGCTGGAACGCTTCAGGGATTTTCCAACTCTAATGTTGCTCCTGACATCAACCTCCGACCTTCATTTTTTGCTGCTACTGTCGCGCCGGGTGCTGTGGCATTAGACCCGTCTCTGTTCACAAACAATCAGACATTCCATGCGCCTACTGTTCAGCCGGGGCAGGTAACACTAGAACCAAGCCTGATGGGTAGTGGCAATGTGTTCTATCTGCCTCAGGTTCTAAGCAGTGGCGGCGGGGTTGGGCGGCAATCGCGGTTCATTATGGACTTCGCTCAGGGCTTCGCTGCCTAGCGCGATTCAAGCCATTCAATGCGGGCAATAGACAAGCAGTATGGCATCGTCACTGCAAATTGCGAATGAGGCTCTGGCTGAAACTGCCAGCGGGTCTATCGCGGCCTTCGATGAAAATTCGGTTGAGGCTAATGTAGTCAATCGGTTCTTCAGCCTTGTTCTTGAGGAACTGCTTGACTGGACTGAGTGGTCTTGGGCGCGGCGCTATGTCGTCCTCGCGGAAGTCACTAATGATCGTCCTGCTGAATGGAACTATTGCTATTCCATCCCAACTGACTGCACGGTCCCTCTCAAAATCCGCGCCAATGAAGATGCTGCGGATGACCTGCCGCAATACGGTCCTATGTCAAACCCTTGGCAGGATGAAATGCCGAACAGTTTCGTAGCGGAAGGCGGGAAGATATACACGAATGTTGAGACTGCCACGCTGGTTTACTCTACAAAGACAATTGGAGCGGATGAACTACCGCCACTTGTCCGCCGCGCCTTCAGCCTCGAACTCGCCTCTCGCATCGCCTACCCAATCAAAAAAGATTCCAAGTTGAAGGGTGAACTTATCCAAGCTGCGGAAGTGGCGAAGAAGCGCGCCATTGCGGATGAGGAGAACAAAAACCCGCACATTGCTCCTCGTTACACCAGTGATGCTGAGTTTGCGCGTCTGGGGCATATATGAACAGGGTTGGTCAGCCTAATTTCAGCAAGGGTGAAATCGCGCCTGAACTTTATGGCCGGTTCGATGTGGACTTTTACTCAGCTGGTTTGAAGAAGGCACGCAATGTTCTTGTCCTGAAATATGGCGGTTTGACCAAAAGGCCGGGAACAAGGCTGGTTGCTGAAGTCATTGATGATAGCGAGCCTACGCGGATCATTCCCTTTCAATTCTCGCTAACCCAGACTTACGCTCTTGAACTCGGGCAGGGGTATATGGCTCCTTGCGCCTTGGGCGGTCGGGTGCTGCAAGAAGACCTTGCTATAACTGCAATTACTAACGCAACTCATGCGCAAATCACAGCGGCTTATCACGACTATTCTGTAGGTGATTATGTCTATCTGACAGGCGTAGCAGGCACATTGGGCGATTTTTTGAACAATCGAACTTGGCCGGTCTATTCGATTGTTGATACAGATAACTTCACTATCGACGCTGATACGGTAGGCAAGGGGGCATTCACCACTGCTTCTGGTGGCATAACCCGTACAGGAACGCCTCCTCCTCCCCCCCCCTCCTCCTGTCCCGCCTCCCGTCACTCCACCAGACCCGCCTTCAATCGGCGGCGGTGGTGGTGGTGGCTTCGGCGGTGGTGGCGGCGAGGTTTTATACTGATGGG
>ERZ869921.752-NODE-752-length-16301-cov-11.201280_pt1 | contig 16301 bp, 15 predicted proteins | sample MGYA00579310_ERZ869921 | MGnify/ENA primary metagenome ERZ869921 (study PRJEB32216, sample SAMN09231816) | wastewater metagenome | place: USA: Maryland | collected 2016-06-21 | study: EMG produced TPA metagenomics assembly of the PRJNA472060 data set (Reclaimed...
GTCTTGGTGTCCTCTCTCTAGTCAGTCGGTGGGGGGCTCTCCGTGAGCTACCGGAACGAGCTTGAGACGTTGCGGGACGAGTTGAAGGCGGCGCTCACGGACGCGCCGGTGGCGGTCAAAGCGCAGGTCGCCGGCCAGTTGAGACTGGTTCTCAAGGACCTCGAGGCTCTCGGTGCGGTGAAGACCGGGGAGGTGTCGAAGGCCGATGAGCTTGCTGCAAAGCGAGATGCTCGGCGCGGTGGTGCCTCAGATAGTGCACCGCCCTCCCGACGTGGCCAGTCTCGCCGCGGCGGAGGAAGCAATCGAACTGGCTAACGCCTACGGGATCTGCGGCGGGTACCCGCTCGACGAGTCCCAGGAGTACACGCTGCGGGTCGCGCTGGGTGAACGGGCCGATGGGTCGTGGGCGGCGACCACGGTCGGGGACACCGAGCCACGCCAGAACGGCAAGAACGACACGATCAACGCCCGCGAGCTCGCCGGTCTGGTCCTGTTCGGTGAGCAACTGATCATCCACACCGCCCACGAGTTCCCCACCGCGAACGAGTCGTTCCTCCGGTTGGAGCAGGTGTTCCAGAACTGGGACGACTTGCGCCGCATGGTCCGCCGCTTCCGGTATGGCAACGGCGAGCAGGCGATCGAGATGATGTCGGGCGGGCGCCTCAAGTACAAGGCCCGCACCGGTGGCGGCGCCCGAGGGTTCGCCGGCGCTGACCTGATCGTGTTCGACGAGCACCAGCACGTCCAGCCGGAACACATCGCAGCGGCGGGACCGGCCCGCATCGCGAACCCGAACAGTCAAGCCTGGTACTCCGGGTCGGGCGGCCTGTCGACGTCGGCGAACTCGTGGCGGATGCGACGGCGCGCACTGTCCGGTCAGGGTGGCCGGTTCGCCTACGTGGAACACACCGCCGAACAGGTGTCGGTCGTCGACGGGACGGTGAAGTCCGAACGGCCCGACCCGCTCGACCGTGAAGCGTGGGCGACAGCGAACCCCGCCTACGGCCGGCGCATCACGGACGAGTCGATGATGGGCCTCTACGAAGAGCTTGGCCCGGAGCTGTTCGCCCGTGAGTGCCTGTGCGTCTGGGACCCGGAACCGAACACCGACGGCGCCGTGTGGGTCGTCCCCGAAGACAAGTACAAGGCCGGCAACCGGGCCGACTCCAAGATCACCGGAACCCCGTCCCTCGCGATCGCGGTCGAACCGCTCAAGCGTGAATGGTCCGCTCTCGCCGCCGCCGGCACCGGCACGGTCGGCGGTGTCCATGCCGGTGTTCTCAAGTACGAGCGTGGGACCGACTGGCTCGCCGACGAGATCAAACGGTGGGGCACCGAGGTAGCCATCGCGAAGGACTCCGCAGCGGCGTCGCTCGTACCCGAGTTGAAAGCGGCTGGGATCACGGTCGTCGAGTTCAACAGCACTGAGCAGGGCGCAGCGTTCGGGCAGGTCTTCGACCTCGCGATCGCAGGCGACTTCTACCACCCCGATCAGGCCGAGCTCGAGACGTCGGTGAAGCACGCAGAACTGCGGCTCACTGAGGGTGGGGTGTCGGTGCTGTCCCCGAAGCGTTCTTCCGTGGATATCTCCCCGTTGGTCGCGGTGACGTTGGCGACCTCGAAACACCTACAGCCCGCCTCCGCGCCGGCCCCGCGATTGGAGTGGCTGTGATCCTCCGAATCCTCGCCGCCGTCGCCGGTGCCGTCCTCGTCGTCGCCTGCCTCGCCGCTGTGAACCCGTGGCTGTCCGGTGTGGCTGTCGGTGGCGTCCTCGTGGCGTGGGGTTTGCTCAGTGATTCGGAGGCGCCGTGAACCGGATCCCAGACCAGCGGTACGCCACGGTCATCGGTGAAGCCCTCGCCATCCTCCCCCAGCGCATCGCCGACCGGCTTACCGGCGTTCGATTCGTGTGCGGCGTTGATCCCGGTTTCGCTGGGCTACACGCCTACGGATCCTCGGAGAACGGGTACGCCTACTCGACGACGGCGCACTGCTGCTTCCCGTACCACCTCCGCAACCGCCCTGCCGCCGAGCGCCCGACCACCGTCGTTCTGCCGTACCCGCCAGCGCTGACGACGGTCGTTCACGAGTTGGGCCACGCCCTCGACTGGTCGATCGGCCGAACCCACACGGCGGCGCCCGTCACCGACTACGCCCGAACCGATCGAGACGAGGCGTTCGCGGAAGCGTTCACTACGTGGAAGTTCTGGGGCTACGGCGATGAGGCGGCATTCCGGTCGGACGGCGCGACGGTCGCCCTGTTCGAGGAGTTGGCCGCGTGAACCTGCTCTCGCGTCTCCGAGGCAACCGCGACGCATCCCTGTCGCTCGACCAGCTGGCCCTGTACTACGACGGCAACCGGTACCCGCTCGGCTTCCAAACCACGCTCAAGGGTTCGCCGCAGCAGGAGATCGAGAACTCGTTCCAGTCGTACGTGGCGAACATCCACTCGTCGCACGGCACCGTCGCCGCCGCCGTCGCCGCACGGTCCCTGCTCGTCTCTCAAATCCAGTTCAAGTTCCGCCGCCTCGCCGACGGGCCCGAGGGCGCGCTCATCGGCACGCAAGCCCTGTTGCCGCTCGAGAAGTTCGACGCCCCGTTCACGCGTGAGCGGATCCTCGCTCGCGCCGAACAGCACGTGTCCTACGCCGGGAACGCGTACTTCTACCTCCCCCCCGGTGGGCGGATGCGGCTGTTGAACCCTGACTGTGTGCGGTTGGTGATCGCGTCGGCGCACGACCCGGAAACCCCGGCGTTCCAGTTGGACGCCGAGCTCGTCGCCTACCTGTACACCCCGGACCCCACCAAGAAGCACGACGTCCGTGTCCTCGCCCCGTCCGAGGTCGCCCAGTGGGCGCCCGAACCGCACCCGGTGAACCCGTGGATCGGCCAGTCGTGGGTGACGTCGGTGATGGCCGAAGTGCTCGGCGACGACCAACTGACCGCACATCAGCGGAACTTCTACGCGAACGCCGCCACCCCGAACATGGTCATCACCCTCCCCGCGAACACGGATCAGACCGCGGTCGAGAAGTTCATGGCCCGCCACAAGGAAGCCAACGCCGGCCCATCCAAGGCCGGCAAGACGATGCTGGTGACGGACGGCGCGGACGTGAAGGTCGTCGGCTCCCAGTTGCAGCAGCTCGAGCTGAAGGACTCCCAGGGCGGGCACGAGTCCCGCATCGCCAGCCGTTCCCGTGTCCCCGCCACCGTCCTCGGGATCCGTGAAGGGCTCGGCGGCTCCGCGTTGTCCACCGGCAACTACCCGGCCGCGCGGCGCATGTGGGCTGACGGGTGGTTCTCACCCACCGCCGGTGGGCTCTCGTCCGCTGTCTCCCCGCTCATCGACGTCCCCGCCGACCTCGAACTTGTGCACGACCCGTCACGGGTCATGTTCCTCCAGGAGGACCGCAAGGACGAGGCCGAGATCGCGTCGAACGAAGCGACCACGATCCGCACGCTCGTCGACGCCGGGTTCGACCCGCTCTCGGTTGTCGAAGCGGTGCGGGCTGGGGACTGGTCGCACCTGAAGCACTCCGGGCTGATGTCCGTTCAGCTCCTCCCCCCCGGTACGTCAAGCCAAGGAGCCGCAGCGTGAGCGAGTTCGCCATCGAGTACGCGTCGCGTGTCCTCGCCGACGACATCGACGTCCGCGAATCATCCGAGGGACGCACCGTGTTCGGCACCGTCGTCCCCTACGGGCGTGTTGCCACCGTGAACGACGGCGCCGGCCCGTACCGGGAGATGTTCGCCCCCGGGTCTTTCGCCCGGTCGATCGCCCAGCGCGCCGACAAGGTCAAGCTGTTGACGAACCACGACGGCGCGAAGCTCCCCGTCGGGCGGGCCACCCTGCTCGAGGAACGCGACGGCGGGCTGTACGGCGAGTTCCTGGTCAGTCGCAACGCGGCGCACCTGTTGAACGACGTCACCGACGGGATCGTGGACTCGTTCTCGGTCGGGTTCCGTGGCATCGCCGCCAAGAAGGTCGACGGTGTCGTAGTCCGCACTGAAGCCGCGCTCCGTGAGGTCTCCCTGGTCGGGTTCCCCGCCTACGAGGACGCCCTCATCGGTGGTGTCCGCTCCGACCTCCCCGACGAGCTGCGCGAGCAGTTCGACCGGTACGTCTCCGATCTTCTCGCCCTCGCCGACCCCGGCACGGGCACCCAAGGCCCGCCCACGGGGTACGCCTCGGCAGCAGTACGAGCCGCGCAACTGCGCGCGCTCGACCTCACCATCCTGAAAGGACGGTCCTGATGGATCGCACCGAAATCATCGCCGGGGTCGACTTCGTCCGCGGCGTCATGCAGTACCACTCCGACCGGCTCGCCGCCGGTCACGTCGAGACCGACGCCGAAGCCCAGTGCTGGGACGACGGCGCCCGGTACATCGAGGAGCAGTCCGCCCTCGTCCGCCGGATCGACGAGCGCGATCAGCAGCTCGCCCGCGCCGGTGAGTTCCTGACCACCCACCCCACAGCCCCGTCGGTGGCCGGAGACGGGACGCTCCACGTGCCGAACCTCAACACCCGCAGCGCCGAGGACCCGTTCGACCTGTCGACCGTCTCGGTCCTCGACTCGGCAGCGCAGCTCCGTGGCCGCGCCATGACCGCGATCGAGCGCATGGAGAACGCCGACGACGACGTCAAGGAAGCGGCCACCCGCACCCTCGACGCCGACGACCGCGAGGGCAGCATCGCCCGCCGGTACCTCTTCACCGGCTCCGACGCCTACCGCTCCGCGTTCATCAAGCTCGTGGCCGGCGACGACCACGGCCTGACGTCCGACGAGCGCGAAGCCGTGTCCCGCGCCATGTCGCTCACCGACGGCTCGGGCGGCTACAAGGTGCCGTTCCTCATCGACCCCACCGTGGTCATCACGACCTCGGGCACCACGAACCCGTTCCGGGTTGCGTGCCGGGTCGTGCAGGGCACCTCGGGCACCTGGAACGGCGTCAACTCCGGTGGCGTGACCGCCCGGTGGGCTGCCGAGGGGTCGCAGGCGAACGACGATTCGCCGACCCTCACCCAGCCGGCCATCCCGGCGCACAAGGCCGACAGCTTCGTGCCGTTCTCGATCGAGATCGGCCAGGACTACCCCGGGCTCGAGGCCGACATCCGCGCCGCGATGATGGAAGCCAAGGACGACCTCGAGGCCGCCGCGTTCGCGACCGGTTCCGGTTCCGGTCAGCCGACCGGGCTCGTCACCGCGCTCGTCGCTTCGTCCCCGACGGTCATCGTGGCGTCGGTCGGTGCGAACGCGTTCGCGAAGGCGGACTTCACCGGTCTCCGCACCGCGGTGGGGCCCAAGTACCGCAGCCGCGGCACCTGGTTCGCTGACGCTCCCATCCTCGAGGAGATCGCCGCCTTCGGCACGACGCTCGACGCCTACTCGGTGGACTACACCTCCGACCTCCTGCCGAGCCTCCGCGGCCGGCCGGTCGTCGAGTCGTCGGAGATGGACGGCACCTACGGGTCCGGTGAGAACTACGTGCTGATCTTCGGCGACGCGCAGAACTACGTCATCTATGACCGGATCGGCATGTCCGTCGAGCTGGTCCCGATGCTGTTCAGCACGGCCAACAACCGTCCGACCGGTGAGCGCGGGTTCTACGCCCACTGGCGCGTCGGCGCGGACTGCCGCAACGACAACGCGTTCCGGATCCTCAACGTCACCTGATCTGCCAGCCCCGCCCGACCCGTTCGGGCGGGGCTCCCCCACGTTCAACCACAAGCCCTAGGAGGGCAACATGGCACACCCCCTTCGCGCTGCGACCGCCGAGACGCTGGCCGGCACGCGCACCCTCACCATCGCAGAGGTCGACGAGTACGGCATCTGGGAGCTCGACCCGGGCGGCTCCGGCCGGACGGTCAACCTGCCGGCGATCGCCGACAGCGAGGGTCAGCTCCTGCTGATCAAGAACACCGCCGACGCCGCCGAGGTGCTGACGATCGCCGATTCCGTCGGCACGGTCGCCACGCCGACGCAGAACGAGTCGGTGATCCTCTGGTGCGGGAAGACCCGTTGGGCCGGCATCGCTGGCGCCAACTCCTGACGTAGTTCGGACGGCCGGGGTCGGTTCAACGCTGTTCTGACCCCGGCCACACCCGAAAGGAGGTCCCCCCCAGTGGCGTACATGACGGCGGACGACCTCCGCACCCGCGTGTCCTCACTCGACGACACGGCGATCGAAGACGAATGGCTCGAGGACCTCGTCGAAGAGTTCGAGGACATCGCAGAGCGGTACCTCGGCGTCGCCTACGAGTCGCGCACCGAAACCGAAACGTTCGATCTGTGCCGCACCAGCACCGTCGTTCTGAAGTGGGCGAAGGTCACCGCCGTCTCAGCGATCACCCTGGACGCCGTCGCGGTGGATTCCGACTCGTACACGTTCACCGACGGGTACTCGATCCGGTTCACCTACCCGAAGACCGGTGTGCTGTCGATCACGTACACCCACGGTGAGTCCGCCCCGTCGAAGCCGATCTTGCGGGCCTGCCGCGAGTACGTCCGTGCGTGTGCGCTGGCGGACCGGTCCCGTGTCCCCCGAGACGCGTTCGCGGTCGACGTCGACGGGCTCAACTACCGGCTATCCACCCCCGACTTCGCCGCGAACCGTCCCACCGGGTTCATCGAGGTCGACCGGCTCCTCAACTCCGTGCCCTCCTACCGGGTCCTTGGTGTCGCCTGATGGCCTCAAGGCTGAACCGGTGGGCCTGCACACAAGCCGTCCTCGACCTGGTTCGCGAGCACGAGCTCGTACCGGCGTCCGTGTCCGTCACCGCCACCTACCCGGGTGATGAACGGAAGGCCGAGTCGGTGTGGGTCGACACGATCGAAGGCCAGATCGAGTGGCCCGTCATGCAAGCGACGCGCCGGCAGTTCGACGACCTGTTCGACATCACCCTTGCGGTCTCGACGCTCGACAAAGCGTCGGAGGACGCAGCGATGACCCGCACCGAGGAACTGGTGTCCGGGGTGGTTGAGGCGTTGCAGGACCTGTCGACGCTGAACGACCTCGACGGTGTCCTCTCCGCTGAGGTGACGTCGGTTGCGTTCTTCGCTGCGGAGACGAAGACGGCCGGGTTCCGGGGGATCGGCCAAGTCGTCGTGTCCGTGCATTCCCGCATCACCTGAACCAACAGGAGCACCCAATGAAGGTCACCGCACCCGAACGGGTGTTTCTCGTCGCGCTCGACCAGTGGGTCGAGGGCGACATCGACGTCCCCGACGACCTCGGAGACCAACTCGTCGCGCAGGGATGGACCAAACCCAAGGCCCCGAAGGCCACCAAGACGGCCGCGGCCGAGCAGGAGGACTGAACGATGGCATCCGGCAACTCCGCGCAGATCATGTGGGGCGTCGAAAGCACCCCCGGGGTGTACGTCCCCCCGACCGCAGCGAACCCGCTCCTCCCGGGCGAGTCGCTGATGATCGAACAGCAGGTCCTCAAGTCGGGGGCGATCATCGCCGGGAAGCGGTTCCCGACCTCCGATCAGGTCAACGGCGGCAACATCGTTGTGTCCGGCGAGTTCCAGGTCGAGGTGTACAACCGCGGGCTAGGCAAGCTGATGCGCCTGTGGACCGGTGCGTGCAACACGACCGGCTCCGGCCCCTACACGCACGTGTTCACCGCCGGTGACCCGACCGACGACGCCATGACCATCCAGGTCGGTCTCCCGTCGTCCGGTGGGACGATCCACCCGAAGTCCCTGTCGGGGTGCATGGCCGACTCGTTCTCGATCGCAGGGAAGGCCGGCGAGATCGTCACCGCCGGCACCTCGATCGTCGGGATGAAGGGGCACATCGGGTCCCGCACCGCCGCTGACGGCACCACCACGAACCTCTCGACCACCGTCACCTCCGCTGCCAACGCGGCGTTCACGCAGGCCGACGTTGGCAAACCGATCTCGGGTACCGGGATCCCGGCTGGGGCGTACATCACCGCTGTCGCGTCGGGGACGTCGTGCACGATCTCGGCGGCGGCGACCGCGTCGGCGACGGTCACGATCACGATCGGGCTCGCGCTCGCGTCCGCGTCGTACCTGTCGACCCAGTTGCCCTACAAGTTCTCGCACGGCTCCCTGTCCCTCTTCGGGTCGAGCATCGCGAACTGTTCGGCCTTCACGATCGACGGGGCGAACAACCTCGCGAAGGAACGCCGGTTCATGTCGAAGTACGCCGGTCAGGCCCTCGAGGGCGGGCTCCGCGAGTACACCGGCACCCTCACCCTCGAGTTCGACTCGATCGCCCAGCTCGAGCGGATGGCCGCCGGGTCGGAGGGCGCGCTGTCGTTGGCGCTCACCTCCGGTGCGGATTCGGCGACGATCGCCGGGAACATCCACTACTCGCCGTGGACGCCGACGGTGACCGGGCGGGACATCCTCACCCAGGAGATCCCGTTCGAGTTCATCGGGTCGTCAACCGACGCTTCGGCGTTCACGATGACGATCGTCAACGCCGACTCCGCTGCGTGACCTCGATCGACGTCGACGACATCGACCGGTTCACCTCGCGGCTCTCGGACATCGAGGACGCCGAACCGAAGGTGATGAAAAAGGCGTACGGCAAGGTCGCGTCGTACACCCAGTCCCGCGCCCGCTCCAACGCGTCGCAGGCAGGCGGGACGTACCAGAAGGCGAAGACCGCTATCCGTGGCTACTCCGACCCGACCTCGGCGTCTATCGGGGTGAACAAGCAGTCATCGAACCCGTTCGCTCAGGGCACCTTCTACGGCGCTCTTGGCCGGTTCGGCTGGTACGCCGCAGCGAAGTACGCCGAGTCGGAGGGCCGGCAGTTCGACGACTGGGTTGGGACGAACTGGCGGTCCGGTGTGACCGGTGAGGGCCCGTACGTCATCAACTACACGGTCGACGAGGAAACCCCGCAGATCGTGGAGAAGTTCGGCGACGCGATGGTCGAGCTGTTCGGGCCCGCGTTCGAGTGACAACCAATGGAGGGGAAACCATGAGCAAGGCCAAAGCGCCGCGCCCCGGTGTAGGCAAGAGGATCGAGGAGGCGAAAGCCGGATCGAAACTCCTTCAGCTACGCATCAAGGATGAGACCAGGGACCTCGCAGTTGGCGCGATCCCGATGAAGGACAGAGCGGTCATCCGGCGCGAGCTCGAAGGGACCTCGGCCGAGTCGTACATCATGCAACTCGATCAGGGCACCGTCAGCATCGACACGATCTGGGTGCTCTGGTTCCTTGCAGGTCGCCAGTCCGACCCGCGCCTGTCGTACGCCGATGACTACGAGGAGTTCGAGAGGATCGTTGCAGGCGTCACCGGCCCCGAGGACATCGACGCCCGGATCATCGAACCGGCCGACGTCGAGCCCTCCCCGGAAGCCTGAGGGCCGCGCTTCATTCGGCGTGGCCCGCACTCGCGTTTCACTACGGCATCCACCCGTGGGACGTCGATCGGCTGTCACCGCAGGAACTCCAACGGTTCGTTGACGCACTCGAGGACCTGAACCACCAAGGGGGGTGAACCTGTGGCTGCTGGCGGCGCGAACAAGGACATGCGGGTTCGGATCCTCGGCGACGCGTCGGGTGCGGTAGCCGCAGCGAAGGACACCGAGAAAGCGTTCGGTGGGATCTCCAAAGCCGCCGACGACACGAACCTGCACATCGGGACGATGGTCAAAGGGCTCGGCGGGATCGGACTCGCCGCCGGTGGCGCAGGCGCGGCGAGCGCCGGGGCGTTCGCGGGTATCGCCGCTGCGGCTGGTGGGGCGGCGCTCGCCATCGGTGGGATCGGTTTGGCGTTCGCGTCGCAGAACCTCGCGGTCGCCGGTTCGTTCGGCGAGCTCAAGCAACATGTGACCGCCGGGATGCAGGAAGCGACCGCGGCGTTTGTGCCGGCGCTCCTGCTGATCTCGGACAAGCTGAAGACGACGTTCGACAGCATCCTCCCGGCGATCAAACCGCTGTTCGATCAGATGGCACCGGTCATGACCGGGCTCATCGGCGGTGTGCTCGACTCGTTGGGTCCGCTGGTGCCGGTGTTCGCGTCGCTCGTGCAGGCCGGGATGCCGCTGCTCACGATGCTCGGTGAGAGCTTGCCCGGGTTGGCGTCGACCCTGGCGGGTGCGTTGCAGCCGGTGATCGACGCGCTCGGAGGGTCGCTCCTACCGGTGATGGATCGGCTGTTGGGCGCGGTCGACAAGATCCTGCCGCCGCTCGGCGAGTTGCTGACGACGATGGTCGAGTTCGGCGGGCCGATCATCGCGACACTCCTCGACGCGATCGGTCCGCTCGTGGAGACGTTGGGGCCGGTCCTGTCCGACGTCCTCGCGCAGCTGGCGCCGGCGTTCAACGAGACGATCGGGGCGCTACTCCCGTCGATCCAGAAGCTTCTGGACTCGCTGACCCCGATCCTTCCTGTCCTCGCCGATCTGGCCGGGACGGTCCTCGTCGCGTTGGCGGACGCGATCACCCCGGTCGTCGACGCGCTCGCGCCGTTCATCACCCAGCTTGTCGAAGACCTGAAGCCGGTGTTCGAGGAGTTGAAGCCGATCATCGAGGACATCGGGAAGAAGCTCGGCCCGGAGTTCGCGGACAACCTGAGCAAGGTCCTGCCGCCTCTGTTGGATCTCGTCGAGGCGTTGCTGCCGGTGATCCCCCCGATTGTGGAGATCATGGGCGCCCTGTTGGAGATGCAGCAGGCCGGTTTGTCGTTGGTGATCGACGGGATAACGGAGTTGTGCCGGTGGTTGCAGGAGGTGGTGCCGCCGATCTTCGACCGGTTCATGCTCGGGTTGCAGACGATCGGTGGGTGGGCGCAGACGGCCGCCGGGTGGATCGGCGACGCCTGGGAATGGGTGGAGGGTGTCATCGGCCGGGTGGTGGGGTGGATCACCGGTATAGCGGTGCCGTGGGTCGAGAACTCCATCGCCCGACTCCAAGCCGTGTTCGAGGCGGCGAAGACGGTTGTGGTTGCGGTGTGGGATGGGATCTGGGCGAAGATCGAAGAGGTCGTCGGGTTCATTCAGAATCTCCCGGCGTCGATCAGCGCTTCGCTGTCGGGCATGTGGGAGGGCCTGAAGGACTCGTTCCGCAACGCCCTGAACTGGATCATCGACAAGTGGAACAACCTGTCGCTCCCGTCGTTCCAGGTCGCCGGGGTGACGATCGGCGGGCAGGACCTCCCCGACATCCAGCGGTTGCACACCGGCGGCACGTTCCGGGCACCCACCCCCGGCGGGGAAGGGCTCGCGATCCTACGCGACCGTGAGCGAGTCTCGCCCGCCGGCAGCGGCGGCGCGAACTTCAACTTCTACGGCCCGGTGATGGGTGAGGACGACTTCATCCAGAAGATCCGGTCCGGGTCCTACCAGGCCGACCGCTACGGCCGCGGGTTGGCCTCGTGACCTACGAAGCGTGGGACATCGAAGCGGAGTTCGCGCCGACGTTCTCGCCGCTCGAACTCCCCGAAGAGGCCGACTGGGTGACCCTCGGAACCCCGCTCGCGCTCTCGATCCGGCGCGGCAGGCAGGACGACCTCGACGAGTTCGAAGCCGGGACGATGGGGCTCGTTCTCGACAACTCGGACGAGAACCTGGACCACCTGCTGTCCACCTCGGACATCTACGACACCGAGGCTCTACCGTTCACGCCGGTCCGGGTGAAGGCCACGAAGGGCATCGACGTCCGCATCCTGTTCACCGGGTACACGCTCGACGGGTTCACCCCGGTCGGGTTGCGTGGTGGTGGGCGTGTGACCGTGAAAGCGGTCGACTGGTTGGGGTGGGCCGAGTCGGTAGAGGCACCAGAGTCCCCGTGGGCGGCGTGGGTCACCTACTGCAAGCCGACGGTGTGGATGCGCGGTCTGACGAAACGCACCTACTCGAACTACACGGACAACCCCGACGGGCTCGCATGGAACATGGCGGCCGTCTACACGGGAGCGGGCGGGGACTTCTATCCCGACCCCGCCTACCCATCAACGGTGGCCCGCATCGGATCGATCGTTACCGACTCCTCAACGCCGGGGTTGTACCTCGGCGACAGTTCACCCGGCACGACGTTCGGTGGGCTCGTCATGGACGCAGGAGACACGCTCGCTCAGGTCGGTGTGTGGATGGCGGCAGGGTGGTTCCAGGCACACGACGCACAGACGATCCGTTGGGGTGGGTCGACGTGGTCGGTGTACCTGAACGCATCCGGTCACGTCCAAGCCGACGTCGATGTAGGCGGGTTCGCCCAGTCGGACGCCGTAGCGGTGGACCACACCGACGACGCAGTCCACATGTGGATACTCAAGGTCACATCGACCGGCGGCGCGCGATCGATGCAGATCCAATCGGATCTTGGCATCGACTCGCACTCGTTCGGCGCGGCGGCATCGTCCGGCGGTGGCGTGCTCGCATTCCGGGGGCTCGGATCGTCGCAGACGCGCATCGGCGACTTCGTGTACTGGGACGACCAGACCGTCCTACCGCAGATCTTCGCTGCGACCGGCGGCTACGACTCCAACGCAACCCCGGCGAACTGGGTCGCAGGCGCCAGCCTTTGGTACGGCGACACCATCTCCGAGCGTCTTCCGCGGATCTTCCGTACTGCCGCGGCGACCGTCGGCCCCTACCAAGTGAGGCTCGAGGCCGATCACGTCCTGACCGAATACGTCCCGGCCGGGTCGTTGGCTGCGGACATCAAGGCCGTCGGCGCCGCGTACCTGGGTGCCGCCTACGTGCTCCGTGACGGCACTGTCCGAATCCGCGACGCGTCGATGTCCAACTCGTACGCCGGGTTCGGTGACTCGCGCACCTTCGACTTCACCACAGCGGAAGCAAGGATCTCCGACGAGTCCGCCACCGACACATGGACCGCGACCGTCACCGACGCGTTCACCCGAGCCAACAACTCGTCCATCCAGGCGGGCAACACGGACTGGCAGTTCGCCCACAACGCCCTCGACGGCGCGATCGGCGTCACCTCGAACACCGCCTACGTGTCCGACGCGTCCGCTGCTGAGGTCGTCGGCTACTTCCAGGACCTCGGTCGGGACCTCACTGTCACCTGCGACCTCACGTCGGTCGCCGCCGGGATGGGCGTGCTGGTCCGCTACTCCGGCCCTGGCACGTACATCACCGTCGCGCAGGGAACCGGAAAGGTCGTCGTCACCGGGTGGGTGGACGGCATCAGCACCACGATCGGCGACACCGGCTCGGATGCCCTCGGTTCGACGCTGACCGTCACCACCGACGACAACACCATCTCCGTTCAGATCGACGCAGGAACCGTCCACACGTTCACGATCACCGACGCCACCCACCTCGCCGGCGCCGGCGCCGGACTCGCCTACACAAACATCGGCGTACTGCCATCCAGCGCAGCGCGTTGGGACAACTTCTCGGCCACCTGCGTCCGCCCGCTCATCCGGCCCGTCAACCGATCCCGCACCGCGCCCCGCGCCGACCGCGTGATTAACAGCATCAGCGTCACCGGCTTCAACATGTACTACCAGGACGCCGACAGCATCCGCCGCTACGGCGCCCGACCGAAATCTTTCACCAGCGCAGCGGACGACTTCGACACGGTCGAAGGTTACGTGGCCGACATCCTTGCCGAGCGCAAGGACCCGACCATCGAGATCGGCGAACTCACCATCGAACCGTGGGGCAACCAGTACCTCACGGACTGGGTGATGCGAGACCTCGAACTCGAACGCGCTGTCACCTACCGCGAAGCCCTCTATTGGGCTGGCACCGAAGTCCTCGACGCCACCTACCGGATCACCGGCGAGTCGTGGGATTGGTCGGACGGGACCGCGTGGACCGTCACCTTGAAGATCGTCCCGGCATGAGGGGGAACTGATGGCAACACCGACGATGACGATGCAACTCGACGCCCCAGCGGCGTCCGGTGCCGTCGGGTACGTCCGCCTGGTCTCATCCACCGACGACCACACCGTCGTCGCGTTCGCGACCGCGTCCGGTGTAGCTGTCGCCGGGGAGCGCCAGTGCAAGGCGGGGCGCGCCCGCACCGTCTCCGTCACGACCGCGAACAGCTCGACGACGGTCACCGGGGCCCTGCGTGCGTCGGACCTCGGCAAACCGATCTCGGGGACCGGCATCCCCGCAGGGGCGCACATCGCGTCGGTGGGTGACACCACGTTCACGCTGACCGCCGCAGCCACCGCCACCGGCACCGTCACCGCGACCGTCGACACGGACGGGCTGTTGACGTTCCCGACGCTCAACCCCAACTCCGGGTCCTCCGACGATGTCATCGACGACCCCAACGGCACCGTCTGGTCCATCGTCATCCAGTACCCCGCCGCCCCCACCCCCGACCCCGTCTACTTCACCGCGCCCGACACCGCCGGCTACTACACGATCGCCGCCCCCTACCTCACCTCCCGCCCCGCCGACCTCCCACCGCCCGGCTCGAGCAGCACCGAGCTCGACGGTGACGTCAACGGGACCGCCGGGGCGAACACGCTCACGTCGACCGCTGAGGGCCGGCTGACCGGGTACGCGCTCGACCTCATCGACGACACCCCCGCGGGCGCCCTGTACGCGTCCCCAAGCGGTACGGGGAACGGTGCAACCCCCGCATCCCCCGACGACCTCGCAGGAGCCATTACGGCGGCGGATGACGGGGACACAATCATCCTCGCGCCTGGTGACTACGCGTCGATCGGGGAGATGGACGCCGACGTCACCGTCCGCCCCGCCTCAGGCATCGACCCCCACAGCGTCTCCATCGCCTTGCCCCGCTACCCGAAGCGCGGGGTGGGCGGGAGCATCACCGCTGACGGGTACACGATGTCCGACCTCGTCTCGACCGCGGGGGGAACTGAGCGGTGGCTGTCGGTCGTCCCGGCAGGGTGGCAGGCGGACGGGTCGAAGACCGGGTTCATCCTTATGCACGGCGCCGGCTCTGACGAGACAACCCCGTTCTGGGACATCTTCGCCGGGTTCCGAGACATCATCCTCGCCGTCGTCAAAGCCGGGTACCCGGTCCTCAGCATCTACGCGGGCGGGAACCTGTGGGGCAACACCACCTGCCAAACCCGCATCACCGAAGCCGTCACCTACCTGCAAGGCACGATGGGCGCCAAAGCCGGCGGGGTGGGGTTCATCGGCGGGAGCATGGGCGGCGGCTCCGCGCTCACCTGGGCGTCGAACAACCTCGCGGACGTGGCGTGCGTCGTCGGCATCCAGCCCGTGTCGGACATCACCGACATCGTCACGAACGACCGCGGTTCGATCCTCGACACGCAGATCAACGCCGCCTACGGGGGAGCCTGGTCCGAGGCCACGTACGGCGCACAGTTCAACCCGGCCACGTTGGCCGACAACGGTGACCTCGACGGGCTCGTCTACCGGGCCTACTACGGGGCGTCCGACACGATCGTGATCCCGTCCACCGTGACTGATCTGGTGACCGCGATCGGGTCCACCGCCTCGGCTGTGTCGGTGGTTGGTGGGCATGACGACACGATGATCGGGAACATCTACCCGCAGGACGTCGTCGACTGGATCCGGAGCAAGGTCGAACCCGAAGCGTCCGGCGCGTCCGCAGGTGGCGTGACGTCGGTGAACGGCAACACCGGTGTGGTCACGCTCGCAGCCTCCGACGTCGGCGCCGTCGCCACGACGCTCTACGACGCCAACTCGGTCGTGATCGCCGACTCCGACAACACCCCGATCGTCAAGACGATGGCAGCGTCGACGGCGCTGATCCGCAAGGCGACCGGCGGGATCGTCGCCGGGACGATGGACGAGCTCGCAACCGAGCTGGCGTTGACGATGGCCGACATCGCGCCGGGGAACATGACGGGGTTCTCGGGTGGCACCGGGCGGATCGAGCACAACCAGATCCTCGGATTCCCGTACGTGTCCTGGTACGCGAACAACACCGACGCGAACCCGGTCGTCACGATCATCGCGAACGTGGCGCTCGGTGGGTCGCCGATCCTGACCGGCCCCGGCGGCTCCACCGCGATCAGCGCGGTGCACCTCTTCAACGCCGCGTCGGGGGTGACGTCGACCAGCTACGGGCGGGCGCTCCTGGCGATGGCCGACGCCGCTGCGCTCCGCACCGCCGCCGGGCTCGTCATCGGCACCAACGTCCAGGCGTACGACGCCGAGCTCGCCGCTCTCGCTGGGCTGACCTCCGCCGCCGATCGGCTCCCGTACTTCTCGGGGTCCGGCACCGCGGCACTGGCCACGTTCACCGCAGCTGGCCGTGCGCTGGTCGACGACGCCGACGCAGCAGCGCAGCGGACCACGCTCGGCGCCGACATCTGGGCGGTCGACGTCAACGTGTACGGCCCCGCGGTCGCGTCGTCGGGC
>ERZ869921.753-NODE-753-length-16251-cov-11.953198_pt1 | contig 16251 bp, 9 predicted proteins | sample MGYA00579310_ERZ869921 | MGnify/ENA primary metagenome ERZ869921 (study PRJEB32216, sample SAMN09231816) | wastewater metagenome | place: USA: Maryland | collected 2016-06-21 | study: EMG produced TPA metagenomics assembly of the PRJNA472060 data set (Reclaimed...
TATCAGCTTTTTTAGAATCTATATTAGTAGCTTTTATATCAGTAGATTCAAAAGCTGTATTATCTTGTTTTACTTCAGATTCAGTAACTTTAATATCTTCAGATATAATATTTTTATCAAAAGTAACATAATAGTTTCTTACTCTTGGTTTACCAATAGCAGGTACATCTGTACCAAATAAAGGTAATCTACCATCTTTATCAGATAGCAAATATTCTTGATAAGAGTCCCATTTTCTATAAGTAACTTCTCCTGTTTCTTTATTTAATACAGGTTCATCAAATTCAGCTAATGGATCTCTCATTAAATCAGCATTGGCATTTACATATTTAAAATTTAATAAGAAATTTTCTAAATATGTTTGTGCTTCCTCTGAACCTAATTGTTCTTTTGTAAAAGCTTTTTCTCCTACATATAAAACATTATCTTTAATACCTAAAGTAAATTCTGTTGGACCAGTTTTAGGTACTCCAAAATTAACTATTTTATCTAATTCGTCTCCTGGATTGTTAACAGTTTTAGGTGTAATACCCATTTTCTGTGCTATTAAAACAGTAACTAATAATGCTTCATCATTAGTTAAATTTCTAGCCATTAAATCAATAAATTCTCCAGTACTAGAATCTTTTGCATATAATTTTCTAGCAGTAGCTTTTTGACCATTAGAAAGTTCTGTAAAGCCATCTACAACAATTGTAGGTAATTCTAATAAAGTATCAGATTTAATATCATTTGCAATATAACCTTTTACTGGATTAAATTTTCTTTTACCTTTATCATTCTTTTCTCTTACTAGTACTCCAGATGATTTTCCAACAATTGCTAATGAAACTGGTTTAGTTGTTTCAAGTAATTGTTTTCTTAAATCATTTAATTCTTTTTTAGCAGTATCTTTATCTTTAATACCAGAATTATCTATTCCAACTTCTGTATATAAAGTAGAATAAACTAAATTTTCTTCTGAACCAGAATCAATGATTGTTCCATCCTGTCTTGAGTAAATAGGAGTATTATTTGAATTGCTGAATACAAGATAAATAGTATCTTGACCAGTTCTTTCTTCATAATCTTTAGCATCCTGGTCAAATAACTTATCAAATAAATCCTTATTATTTTTTCTAGTTACAACTTGTAATCTAGAACCTTCTTTAATTTCATTCTTTCTTAAGAAGTTAAAATATCTTTGTTCAGCTAATTTTTGGTCATTATCTTCACCAGCATTAGTTTTTTGCCACATTTGAGCTTGTCTTCCTTGTAAGTCAAATAATGGATTAATAGTTGCTACAGTATTATTAGCTTTTTCAGATTCATCTAATACATTCTCTTTTGTTTCAGAAACAACTGTACTACCTTTTAAAGTATCTCTTTTTTTAGCTACTTTATCAAGTAATTCTTCTGTCATCAAATCTTTAGAATCTATCTGGTCCACAATTGAATCTAATTCCTTTGAACTTGTAGATTTATCTATTAAATTTGAAAATTCAGATTGTTCTTTTTGTTTTAAAAGATTATCTTTTTCAGCTTTATATTTTTCACTAATTTGAGATATTTGTACATCTAATTCTTCCTGTGATAAATTTTGATCAAGTGAAATAATTTCACTTTCTTCCATTAAATCCAATTCATTTAATTTATCTTCAAATGATGGTTCTATAACTTCAGGAGTTTGTAATTCTTGTTCTTGAGAAACTTTTTCTTCAGTCTTAACAACTTCAGCTTTAGTTTTCTCAATTACTTCTTCAACTTTTTTATCCTCTTTTATATATTCATTAAAAGCTTTAGATTGTTCTTTTGGATCAAATATTGCTTTATAATTATTTATAGATTCTTCTAGAGCTTTTTTATGATTTTCGATTTGTTTATTTAATTTATTTATATCAGCTTGAACTTGTGGTAAACTTGAAGCAGTCCCAATTGATAATTGAGTAGCTTCTGCAGTTAAAGCATCTATTCTATCTGATAAATAAAATTGTTTAGCTGTTTCTTGATAAGCAGCACTTTTTAATTTATTTAAGAATTCACCAGCTTTATCTTGATTTTCTGGTGTTACATTTAAATTAATATTATCAACAATACCTTCAACACTGTTATATGTTTTCTGTAATTGTCTAGCTTTATTTTTTAATTCAGCAACATGTCTAATTTCATCAATATTATCATCAACTTCTCCAGAAGCTTTCTTCTGTTCAATCATTTTATTTGATAACATATCAATATGTTTATTTAATAGTTCTAGTCCACCTTCTTCTTGTAAGTAAGGTAAAGCAAATCTAGTAAATTCATTATTAGATATGTAATCATATGCTTCTTTATTACCAGCTAAAGCATAAACATCTTTTATCTTAGATGATTTATTTTCTAAAGCAATATTGATAATTGCATCAGTTGCTTTTTTATAATTTAAAACTGGTTTATTATTTTCATCTAATTGAATTTCTCCATTAGAATCTTTTTGATACATGTTATCTAATGAAGTAGAAAATCCTTCAAAGTTATCTTTTAAAATAGAAGATAGTTTTGATTCATATTTCTTTTCATCATTTAATTGTTTAACTCCACCAATGGCTGCAATAGAACCAAATAAACCACCTAAAAAGATAGCCTTTTGTCCATCTGTTGAAGTTAATGCATCACCATAAGAATTTAAAAGTCCTGATAATAAATCATCATTTGTTTCACCTAAAGCTACTTTTTTATTATAATCTTCAATAGCAAACTGACCAGCTTCCTCTACAAAACCTTCAGAAAATAATCCTTTTCCAAGTTCTTTAGAGAATTCTCCAAGCATTTGTTTTTTGGTCAATGGGTCAACATTTATAAAATTACCAGCTTCATCAACAATTTTATTTAATGTATTTTTAGTTGGAGTAAATCTTCCTAATAGATTTTTATTCATTAAGAAGTTTGGACCAGCTATCAAAGCCATGTTACTTAAAAAAGTTGTTTGACCAACTTCTCCTAAAGTTTCATTTACATCTTCTTCAGTCCAAGGTTTACCTGTTTTCTTATTTAATTCACCTTTAACAACTTTTTGAATCAATTGTGGTTTAACACTATCAACTAGTCCTTTTGTTTCTGATGCAGCTTCTAAAGTGGTATTCATTAAAGTGGCTGTACCTAATTCTATATTTTTAGCAAGGTTTGCACTTGCTCCTAATTTAGCCAATTTACCAGCCATTCCTGCAGATTTTAATGCAGCTCCTGGAGCCATCATAGAAATTAAGAAACCAGCACCATCAACACCTTCATTTGTCCAAAATGAAGTTGATGTTAGATTATCCCAAAGATTACCATTCTTTACGCTTTGAGGTGTATAAATAGCAAATTGTTCTTTAGTTTTAGCATCTAAATTATCAAGAGTATTTAACCAAGCATTATCAAGAGTTTCAGCTAATGTTTTATCGGTTAAACCAGCTTCACCAACAGCATATAAATATGCAGGAGTTTTAGCTACTTCTGTACCAACTTTAGAAATTAATCTAGGAACAGCATTAGCAATTCTATCTAATTTAGTTTGCTTTTGTGCTCTTAATTCTTCTTGATCTGCTCCTGGTCTTAAATATGGGTCATATTGAGAATTTAATTGAACTTCTCCAGATATACCTTCAAATCCACTTTGTGATACTGGTTTGTAATCTTTTAAGTAATCATTAAAACTAACCTCTTCTTTTTTAGGTGTAGGTTTATTTTCTGGATTTACTGGTGTATATGATTTTAAATAATCTTCAAAATTTGGCATATTATAATCCTAGTTGTTTTAATTTATTTAATGCTTCTTCTGGTTTTAATCCTGAATTTATAAAACCATCATAAAATGATTTTGCAATTCCAATCTTTAATTCATCTTCATTATTTGCTGATATTTCAGTTTTTTCATTACCAAATAAATTTAATGATGCTTTTAATTTACCAGATTTTAAATCTCTTGTTATTTTACCTTTTGGAATTCCATCAGGAATAGTTCCATCTTTATTTATATCTCTTCTGTTTTCAAATAATAAGGGAAACTCATATTCTTGACTAAATTTATTATTTGTTTGTTTTAAATTCCAATTAATATAATTATTTTTTTGATCATTTAAAGATGCTGGTGAAACATAGAATTTACCATCAGAAGTTTGAAAATAATTCATTCCTGGACCAAATTGATTATCATTATCTAATTGACCCATATATTTTAATTGTCCAGCTTCTTTTGTTATATCTTCTAAATTAGTTTCTTTTCCAGTATAAAAATCTACAAATTTTCCATTTGCTGTTAAACCTAAATTCATTAATTGTTGAGTTTTTTGACTAGGAGTTCCTGTTACATTTGCCAATTGAGAATTTTTAAAATTTAATTCTTTTTGGTCCATTGGAACAAGTACAACATTTGTTTTTGAATTTTCAACAAATTTATCCATTTCCTCCTTTACTCTAGCATATTGTTGTTGTTTACTTAAACTATTAAAATTTGGGTCTTTGGAAGCAACAACTTCTTTTGCTCTTTCATAATCTGGATTTGATTGTGTATCTTTTGGTTTTCCAAATAAATTTAAAATATCATATGTTTGAGAATAAATTGGATTATTGAATCCATATTGTTTCCTAAATTCATTCTGATCTTTAATGGTTTGTTTTTGCATTTCAGTAGTAATTACTTGCAATTTATCATTTAAAGCATCTTCTGATATATTAGATTTTTCTGTTAAATCTTTTTCCAAACTTTTTAATTGAGGTAATTCTGAAATACTTGGAACTAAAATTTTAGCAAGATTTAAAATTCCTTTTGCTTGATTATTTGGATTAACAAAATTAATTATTTTTGACAATATAGAATTACTTGGTTCAGCTTTAACAACCTCTGATAAGTTATTTATACTTTGATCACCCATTTTACTAAATGTTGTTTCAAAAGCTTCTTTTTGTTTTAAATCTTCTTCATCGGCAGCTTTTTTAGCTCTATCCAATTCAAATTGATCTTCATGAAGTGTTTTATTTTTTTCAACTCTTTTGAAACTTCCAGCTGATGATACTCCTTGTAATGCTTGTTCTAATATTGAATTTGCTTTATTTTCATCACCTAAAAAATAATTTGCATCAGCTTTAATTGATTCAACTAAATTATTATCAGCTAAAACTCTATTTTTTAAATCGTTATAAATTTTAGCACCTTTTAATTCTTTAGTATTACCATGTATAAAACTATATAATGCAGCATGTCCTTCTTCTTTACTTAAACCAAGGTCATGAGCAGTTTGGTCAAATTGTTCATCTTTTAAAAGAGAAGATAATTCATCATTTAAATCTTTATATTTAAATTCTTTTGGTGGAATTATTTCAGTATTAATTGGATTACCTCTATCATCAAAAGAAATTGCTCTATCTGGACTTAAATTATTTTCTTTCAATTTTTTGTCCATATAAGATAACATCATTGGGTTATCTTTATATCTAGTGGCTAATTCTTTTTGAAAAGCATCATATTCTTTTTTCTTTTTATCTCTTGCACCTAATTGTCCAAATGGAGATAACTCATATTGATATTCCTTTACTTTCTTTAAAGCTTCCTGTTGTTGAATAGGGTCATTATAATTAACATTTCTTAATTCTTCTAATCCAGTTTCCAATCTTTTTTTAGATTCTATTGCTCCTGGAATATCATTAACTAATGCATCAGTTTGTTTATTTAAACCATCTATTTTTAATTTATAAGCATCTTGATTAGCTTGTAAATTATCAAAATATCCTTGTTGTAATTCTAAGTTTTCTGGCACAAATTGTGACACAAACTCTTGTGGTCTTGAGTTCCAATATCTAGCCATCTTATCCTATTTTATAAGTTTTGTTACTTGCTTTATGTCTATATCCAATTATCTTACCTTTTTTATCAGTAATTGGAGAGTATTCAGTTGAACCAATAAATCTTTTTGCATCAGCTTGAGAAATTGTTGCTGCTTTATCTCTACCAGTTCCAGCTAAAGCTTCACCAAAATCAGCCATACCAGCTTGTAATGTATTAGATGCAACATCTTTTTCCATTTGTCTAGCATCAGCTTCTTGTTTCTGAACTTGAGCATTGAAATATTTACTTGCATTTTTCAATCCAGTATTTGCTGTTTTTTCAGCTTCAAAAGATTTTGCTGTTGCATCAGCTAAGTTTTTATCTCTTTGACCAGCTGATTGAACTAACATGCTTAAATATTGTCCTGGGTTATTTATATTTCTTAATTCTCTTTGAGTGTTTCCAAAATTTTCTTTAATATCTCTTCTTGTAATTTCTCTACTTTTTGAATAATCAACTAAATCTGGACTAACTCTTTCATAATTTACTTCATCTCCTCCTCTAGCACCTCTTCCAATATCATATAAACCTCCCATAAAATTACCAGCATTATATAAAGTATTTGGATCAAATTTACTGTCTCTTGGAGCATTCTCATTATTGTTAGTAACAGGATTATTTCCAGGTGATTTAACAGAAGGATAACTTCCAGGATTCATATTCATTTCAGTAAAATCATCTTTCTTTAAAGAGAAAGGTTGCATACTCTTTTTATATGGGTTATAAGGTGCTACAAATCTACTTGGAACATAACCTCTTGCTGTATTAGCAGTTAAATCTAATTTATTTGTGTTATCAAAATTATTAACTGCATTACTTCCAAAAGCAGATGCTTGAGTTAAATCATTTGTAGCATTTATCATATTTGTGTTATCAACACCAAATCCATTATTATAATATCCAGGTGTTTCAAATGGGATACCTCTTCTATCTCTTTCCACATCTTGTAAAAAAGAAGTTTCACCAGTACCATCATGTTTTAATTTACCACCACATTTATATGTTGGTGGAGCAAATACATTATATAAAGGTTTTTGTCCAGAAGCTTCTAAATCTCTATCCATTTTAACCTTATAAGCCATTCTGTCAAGTTCACGCATATTAGTGAAATCTACTGGAATATCTTTACCATTTGGCATGGTTCTGTAGAGTACATCACCTTTCTTTTTATCTTCTACAACTTTATATTTATATTTAGCTGATAAATAAGGATCTCTAGCAATTTTATTTTCAATATATAAACTATCTTTTTCAGGAACTGGTCCTAAATTACCACCATTAGCAAATGTAGGAACATTTACATTTTGTAAATATTCATTAGTTCTATAAGGCATTAAAACGTTACCACTACCTTTCATTTGTTCATATTCTTGTTGAGATACTTCTGAATCCCACATAAGCTTTTGAACATTTCTATTAATGTTTCTAAATTCATCAGGAGTTACATTTACATTACCCTTATAAAATTTACCATTTTGTTCTTGATAAACTGGATAATTCTTTTTTATATCTCCTATATTTCCTCCAAAAGCTTTTTTATATGCTCCATCAATTAATTTACTTCTAAGACCTTCTTGAGATTCCATTAAAGAGTTTATTTCTCTTTCCATAGCTTCTTTTGACATCTTATCATTATCTCTTTTAGAGAATCTACTTTCAATCATTTTAGAAGCTTTTGCATAAGTATATTTTTTACCAGGTACTTTTAAAGTATCTGAGAATATATAATCTTTACTTGCAGTATTTTCCATACCTCTTGTTTCTCCTTCTTCAACTAAAGAAGTTGGACCAATTGGAATTCCACCTAATGGAGAGTCTGAATGTTTTCCACCAGTTTCATATCTAGTTAAATTACCACCATTTTGAAAAGTGTAATATTGATTTCTCAACATTTCAGCTTCCTCAATTGCTGGAGCATTTTCAGCATCAATTTTAGCTTTTGCATCAGCTTCTAAACCTTTAGTATATTTTTTACCAGTTAAATCCCATTCACCAGAGGCTATTGTTGTAGCTAATGTGGATGGACTTAAAACATTTCCAATGACTGCTCCAGCTTGTGCACCTCTTTTATTTTCTAAATTTCCTTGAGAATCTGTTTTTTCAAGATTTGTTTTAATTGGTTGAGCAATGGCATCAACTCCACCTATAATACCACCAACAACTGGATTAATTGAACCAGCTATTTGTGTTACTCCTTGTCTTGCTGCAGCTGCTTTATCAGAAGTTGATGCATTTGGGTCACTATAAGTTTTTGCATAATTTGCACCAGCTACTACAGCAGATGTAGCAATTCCTGCATATCTTGATGGATCATTCTGATTTTCAACATTTTGTGTATCTGGTGTAGAATAAACCCCAGAATTACTATCAACTCCTAAATAATTTGCTGGAGATTGACCAAAAGGTGAAGACTGTTGAGTTGTACTATTCATTATAGGATTACCATCTGGACCATATTGTGTTCCAGTAAGACCATCTAAAACCTTTTTACCAGTTTTAAGTTTCCTATTTTGCTTATATTCTTTGTTATATTTTGCCATTTTTATAATTTTAGAAATTATAAATATTTTATGATGCAAAGATAAAATAATTATTTTAATTATGCAAATCTTTTTTATAATATTTATAATTAGTTTTTAACTGTTTATATTGGTTTATGCGGTTTAAAAAAGGTTATTGCATTATGGAAAATGAATCTCTTATTTCCATTATTTGTGAAACTTAATTTTACTTTTAAATATTTATCCATCATTCTACTAAATATACCAGAACTTGTATAAGCTGCTGATACAGAATGTCTTGGAACTTCAGTTCTCCAACTTCTAAAGAATCTAACAATATTTGACATTGCTGTTAAAACAATATTTCCAGAATCCTGATGGTCATTTGTAACCCTAATTAAATTAAATGTTTCATGAACTGGTGTTGCTCCACTATCTGTATCAACCAATGTTGTACCATTCTGAACTTCTGTTTGAAGTAAAATGTTAGTAAATACCTTACTTACATCTGGATTTGAGTTACTTATAAAAGTTATACTGGACGGGTAATATACTCCATAAAACTCACCATAATTTCCAAAATTATGCAAGAATAAGTTTCTTAAGTTAGATGGATTTGCACTTACAATTACTCTATTATTTGTTAAATAATTCTTAGGATAATGAGAATAGAATCCAGTAAATACTCCTCTTTTTTCATTATATACTAATGTAAAAGACGTAGTTACAGGTGATCCTGAAACACTTTCCCCTCTTTTAATGGTATAAATCAATTCATTGTTTACATAATCATAAACACCGTGTATTCCATTTATACCTATTGTAGCATCATCATATACTGGCTTATCTGTTATTTCAAGATTACCAATTATATTCTTTATTAACCAGCCATGTAAACCTTTTAAATCACTTTCTGGAGTTAATGGTCTTCCTTGGCTAAATTGGAATATTTTATTATGTCTAGCATCTAAAAAGAATATGGAATATCCTGATTTTAAAAAGCTAAATTGGTGTGATGTACCACTTTCTGTTGACACATAATCATGACTATCAATAATATTTCCTCTACCAATTTGTATTTCTGTTCCAGTTGTACTAGTAATTGCTGTTCTTGGATTTACCAAAAGTCTTCCAAATGCTTTATCTTGAACAAAATAAACCTCATTTTGTAATAGATAAGCTCCATTAATGGCACCATGATAACCATCTACATCCCAATAATTAGCAGGTTTAAATAAACCCCAAGAATCTAATGTTTCACCATTTATTTTAATTTCTGAAATGTAAAATCTATTATTAAATACTTGAGTTATATTTGCTATTTCTGGTTTAGGATAAAACTTAACAATATTATTTTCACAAGAATAACATGTATTATACCTATAATTATCTACATAATCCCAACTTGCACCAGCATTTCCTGTAGCATTAAAGTTAAAGTGTGTTCCATGTCTTAATTCTCTATTAACTGGAGAACTTGCAGGAAAATAATAACCCCATGAATTTCCAGGATTTCCAGTATTATAATTTGCACCTAATACTGTTTCATCTAATATACCATTGGTAACATCTCCACCATAACAATAAAATGTATCAACTTTTGCTGAACCTCTAGTTTTTATAGGTCTAAAATGAGAACATAAAATATATTCATTGTTTGCTCTGTTTAAATACTTCTGTCCACCATATTGGTCACTTTTATAATTATAAATAAATGCAAAATAAACTCCAGGAGCCAAAGCATTATTTAATCTAAAATAATAGTTATTATTACCAGTATCATTATCATCTGAATAATTATTTATTGTAGCTGCACCATCTGTAAATGTTACTGAACCTTGACAAAAGTTTACAAATGCCAATGTTGTATCATGAGTTGCTACACCAGTACCATAAAACTTTGTTACATAAGTATTTATAGGTACTGGAAAGTTAGCAGAACTTCCTTGTAAGTTTGATGTGGTTAATGTAGCTGAACCAGTTACAATTAATCTATTACCAACTTCAGGTTGTTTTAAAGAGTTATCTAATATGTTTGGTGAATAGTAAAAATATTTAAAATTATCTGGTGTTTCTGCACCACCACCTGCAGCTGCTATAAATGACCATTTATACCAACCAGCAGTAACTGGTGGATAACCAAATCCACCTGGTGATGTTGCATATGTTGCTCTTGCAATTAATCCTTCAGATATTACAATTTTATCTTCTTCTTCTCTTTTAACTCTTACAATTGAATAACCAGATATTTGTTCACTTAATGATGCTGGAATATTTATTTCAAATTTAATTCCCAATTGTGTTACAAATACATCATTGTTAGTTGCTCCTGAAGTAAATATTTTACTATATGTTGTTTGACCAGTAGCAGTTCCATCAGGGAACATATGATTTGCTCCAGGACATGTATCATTAACATCTGGAAATTTAATATCTCCAATCCATTCTACAAAGAAAGGATTTTTAGATTTATCATAAAATTGAATACCAAATCTATATGTTTCATTGTTTTGGTATCCTATTAAAACTGAATTGAATGGTGGAAATTTAATACCAGCCATAATTTCAGTTGGGAATTCTTTTGTATAAACTTGTGGTACATCTGTTCCATTTATATCAACAGAATTTACATCTAATGTTATATCTGTACCAAATGTATAATCAGCATCTGTTCTTAACATATCTGGTGAACCAGCAACAAATCCTGTTGCAAATTTATCAGCAGCTGTTGCAATACATATAAATTCATAATTTACATTTGGACCTTCTCCACCAATAGTTGTACCATCTGATTTATATTTATACAAGTTACTATAACTACCACCACCATATGGATCAAGATTAAAAGGACAAATAGCATCTTCATCTTTATTAATTGAAGCATAATCAGTAGCATCTAAGTTACCTGTAGCTACACCATCATTTATTAATTTATATGTAGGAGTACCTGGTACTGCAGTTCCATCATCCCATCTATAAGCTCTAGCATCAAAATTTATCTCACCTATTTGATTTTTTATATTACCAACAATTAATCTATTATCTTTTGTAGTTATTGTTTTACAATGAGTAAAAGTTGAAGATAAAGCAATAAATTCTTCTAGAGATAAATCTATTGCATCAATAAGTTTATCTCCATTAACTGTAACAGAAATAGGTTCTGAACCAATTATATTTTGTTCTTCAAATATAAAATATGTTCCAATATCATTTTTATCAGCACGTCTTACTAGACAAAATTCTATTTTATCAAAATCTGTATCAACATTAGTTATTGACCATGTTACATATTTTGTTAAACTTACACCTTGGTCATCTCCTCTATAAGTTAACCAAGCTGTTCCACCAGGTGCACCTTGCATAGATTGTTCATTACCAACTGTAATAAACACCATATTACTTAAAGGTGAAAAAGATGTAATAGCACCATTATTCTTTTTTAATCTGTAAGATAGTTGCCAACAACCAGGTCTCACTGCAGCTGTACCAGTAGCTGCTCCAATATCTGTCATAATTGGAATATCAAAATCTACAGCTGGTTGAACATCTATTAAAGATGGGTCTAATGCAAAACCTTGAGGGTCTACAACATTGAAGCTTCTTAATTTATTATAAAAATCTGTCCAATAAATTCTTTTAATTGTATCTATTTCATATCTACCTAATATAGCACTTGGTGCAATAGCATTGTATGTACTAAAATTCAAGTAGTTGTTATATAATAAAGTTGGAGTACCAGCTGTATTAGTTACATTATCAATTGTTAATTTCCATATTTGTCCAACTGTAGCAGGATCTCCATTTTGTCCAGGAGTATCTGTTTTACCATTAGTTGTTAAAAAATAAATATCATTATCTATAAATGTACTACCAATAATTTCTAAATTTGTTTGAGCAGGAACATATGCATTATCAATTATTAATCCAGCAACAGGTGTAATAATTACTACTAAAATATCTAATGGATTTAATAATACATATAAATCATTGTAATAAAAATCATAACTTACACCAATTAATGGTGATATATTTGCATCAGCTTGTAAAAAATCATATAAATCTTCTGCTGTTGTAGTTGAAGTTACTGTAAAAGCTGTAGCACTTGTTACTGGTACACCATTGTGTGTTATAGTTATATTTATTGCTCCAGGTGCACTTGTATCAACAGTTATTTTTTGAACAGCTGCTAAATTGGGAATTGTAGTTAAAGCCAATGTTCCTCTTATATTTTCAAGAGCTCCATCAGTACTTCCTTTATCAGTTGTTGGTCTAAAATTTTCAGCTTCATAATAAACATTAGCTGGAATTTTATTTCTTGCTAAATCCTGGTTCATTCCACCAGAAAATTCATTTTTAAATCCTTCTGCCATTATTTATTACCTAAATTTCTAAAAAATTCATCATGAGAATACTTTTGAGGTATCAATTTAATTTGTTGCAATAAAGCTTGCATATTATCATAGTTTGGCATTCTAGCTGCATTACCTGCAGAACCAACATACCATAACCATTCTCTTTCACTATAATCAAAATGTACTTTTTCTAGTTCTCCACTTCTCCAAAGTATGTAATCTATTTTCATACAGATATAAGCTTTTACAGCTTCTTTATATCTTCTATTATCTGGAATTAAAGGAAAACCATCTTTATCAACAGGAAATGCTTTATATGCAATAAATACAAATCCTGTTTCAAAATTTGTAAATACATAGTTGTCATTTAAAGTATATGTAGCATGATTTGCTAAAACTCTACCACTTGTATCAGTTATAGTTGCTGGCATACTCATATTACCATTTTGAAATGTATATACTGGATTTCCAGATATATCTTCTCCAATAGGTGTTGTAGTATCATCACTTATATCAGCTTGTGCTATTAATTCAGAATTTATCTGTTGGTCTTCACAAGTATAAACTGGATGAAAAGTATTGGTTGATGTAACCATTGGGAAAGGTGTACAACCATTTATACTACCTGCAACTTGCATAACAGTATGTACATCACAGGGTAACATACCTCTGAAGTTTTCTATTGTTATACAAGCTTGTCTTGGAGTTAAAGCTGTTGGTGCACCAATTAATTCTACTGCATCTACAGCCCATTCTACTGCATCTTGCCAAGGTAATTCATAAGAGTATCTTTTATCTCTATAAGCTTCTCTTATTACATCTTGACATGATATATATTTACCATTAAGCATTTTTTGAATTTTTTTGTATGTTTAAATAAAGTTCTCTTTTTGTTAATGGCTTTTCAAAAAACATTAACTTATTATCTGGGTCTTCTAAAAAAGAAGATGGTTTTCTTTTTACATTTCTACAAGCTAAAAAATAATAAGATTCTAATCCTTGACATTTTGCTCCTCTTTTGCTCCAAAAATAAGACATCCTGTTTCCATTAGTTCTTTCATTTGTAAAAAATATTAAAGTTTTATTTTCTCTTGCTACTTGATCATTTTTCCAAAGTTCATTAGTTGCTTTGTAATCTACAGCTAAATTTTTAGTTTTTAACTCACCATTCTCATCAAGTTTATATTTAACTTTCTTTTGAACCATTGATAATTTACCTAAACCAAAAGGCATTTTAAATTCAAAATTTTCTAATATAATTAAATCAAAAATTGAATCATTTATATCTCTTAAAATATCTCCAAAAACTTTTGCTTTCAAATCATATGAACCTAAAGTTTGTCCCCCTGTAATTGATTCTACTGGTTTTAATTGTGATTTATAAAATTCATATATATCAGAATTTCCAACATCTACTTTAATTTTTCCTTTTGTTCTTTTTGGTATATTATAATCTGTCATTATTTTGTAATTGTAATTTGAGGATTTGGTGAACTGTCATTACTATTGTCAATAGGAGCTTGAGATTGTGGTAAAATAAATTTCTTTATCACCATTTCAACTAATGTAGGAACCAAACTATCTGGAATTGGATATTTTGCATCAGCTGAAAAACATGCTTCACCAGTACTACATTGTTGGAAATCTACTAATTGTTCTGGGTCTTCAAATACTCCATGCATGTGAATTACTTCCAATCCCATGTTTATATAATTTGAATAATCCATTAACAAATAAATATAATTACTATTTGAACCAGTAAACCATTTAATTAGATTTTTAGTATATTTATTAGTACCTTCAAACGGTACTCTTTCAAACTCAATATATTGATATGGTTTTTCAGTTATATCAACTGGTCCAACTCTTGTTAATAAATTAGTTGCTCCCTCAATTGTATTAGGTATTTCTAATTCAGTTTTTAAAATTATACATCCAGTTGGATAAGCACAACATTCACTTGGGTCAGCTTTTATAATATCAACGCAACCTAGAGATTGAAACCATTGACTATGTAAAGAACCATGTTTTGATAAGTTCTGTTTAGCTAATTGTGCTCTAACAACTTTTATATAATATTTAACTAATTCTTCTGTTATTTCAGAATTAGTTTGATTTAATGGTCTAACTGTATCCAATACAGCAAAAACTATTTCATTTAATGTGCTCATTTATTTTGTGTTTACAATAAGAACCTTTTGTTTCTAAGTATTCAATTGCTTTTTTTAAATTTTCTATATTATCTTTAAATAAACCAAGAGCAGAATTGCATTTTGAACATAATATTCCTCTTAATTCTCCAGTTTCATGATTATGATCTATACACAATTTCTTTTTATTTTCTTTTTCTCCACAAATTTCACACTTGTTTTCTTTTAAATCTCTAAAATTAAAAAGCAATTGATTATTTTTATAAACACATTTGTTATAATAACCAATTGCCTTTTCTCTTATTCCTGGTCTAGAAAAATATTCTTTTTTATAAATTACATAACATTCTTTACAATAAATTCCAATTTTTCCATTTTTTGAAATTTGTTTGTCATTTAATTTACATTTTGGACATTTTATATTTTTTTTCATTTTTAACTTTGTAACGAGTTACAAAGTTATTACTATTTTTGGTAATTACCAAATAATTGTTATAATATTTTAAATTATTTTTTGGATTTAAATATTTTGTATCCAATACCAAAATTATGTGTTTTATCTATAATACCATATCTATACTGATAAGATACATCTTTTATCCTAATTCCAACGTATGGGGAGATATTGAAGGATGTTTTACTCCCCCCAATTTCTCCACCTATATATAGATCCCACTTATTTGGGCGGACTAGTGTATCTGTTCTATGTATAGTTTTTTCAATTTTAGGTAACTTTAAAGCATAGCTAATCTGTTGAGATTCAATTAGTCCCACTGTTTTAGTCCATACAAATACATCTACTGTATCATTAGATACTGTATCTTTGTAAGTTCTTTTGAAATCACATAGACTACCATCATATATAGTAGTTACTTTTTCAACAGTATCCCATTTAGGATAAGATTTTGTTTTAAACTTTATAACTTCATATGGTATTTTAACAGTATCAAAAACCACTGAATCTTCTCCTTTAATGTAATGAGTAGATGTTCTTGGTGTTCCACATTGTTTAAATAGTAGAAGTACTCCTATAACGCAAAATAATACTATTATAGTATAATTTTTTATCTTGTCCATATTACCTTCCTTGACCTCTGTATTTCTTTTTAGACTCTTTCTTATTAGGATGCTTTTTAGCTACTCCTTTAGTTTTAACCTTTTTAATAGGTGCAATTGCAGTTTGTTTAACTTTCGCCATTTTGTAAATTTTTAGCAGTTTCTAATTTTTTTGATTCTTCTGTTTTTCCTAAATTATATCCAGCTGCCAATAACATTGGTGTAGATGCAATAGCAAATTCTGTAGCTGTTAATTTATCAGAATGTACTAAATATCCTATTGTAGTTAAGTAACCACCAACTACTACTCCACTAAATACAAATCTTTCAATTCTTTTAGAACTAAAGAAACTTGGTTTAGAACTGAA
>ERZ869921.755-NODE-755-length-16188-cov-20.140271_pt1 | contig 16188 bp, 15 predicted proteins | sample MGYA00579310_ERZ869921 | MGnify/ENA primary metagenome ERZ869921 (study PRJEB32216, sample SAMN09231816) | wastewater metagenome | place: USA: Maryland | collected 2016-06-21 | study: EMG produced TPA metagenomics assembly of the PRJNA472060 data set (Reclaimed...
ATAAATCTTATGCTGTTGGTAAAGGTGAAGGTGAATTGGTTGGAGAAATAGAGGGTAGAAAACAAGAACGCAAAGAACTTACAAAAGAATTTGAATCTCAAAGAAAAAAAGAATTAACAGAAGCAGAGAAGTTAGAACAAGAAAGAATAAATAAATCTTATGCTGTTGGTAAAGGTGAAGGTGAATTGGTTGGAGAAATAGAGGGACAAAAGAAAGGCTTTGAACGAGGGATAAAAGAGGGGCAAAAACAAGAGAAAGTACAATCTAAAGCGTTAGATAAAACCCTATCTGAACAGATAAAAGAGATTTTAGACGATAAAGGATTAGCGGGGACAATTAATGAAAAACAAAGAAAAGCATTAGTAAATAAAGCAAGAAAAGTAAAAACCTATAAACAAGCAGAAGAATATTCTGAATATGTAGATAAGGTTTTATCGAGTGCTGATTATATTGATACTTTAGATTCTGCAATAGAGAATAGAAAAACAGTAGTTAGAAAATTAAAAAAAGCAGACTACGGCAACGAAACAGATACAGTAAAGAAATTACTCACTATCGACCCAAGACGAATAAACGATATATCTTTATTGAAAGAGTATAATGGTTTAATGGAGCAAATATCTAAAGGTAAAGTACCTAAAACTAAAGGTGTGGATGAATTTATTAATAATCATAGTGCTTTGATGGTTGAAGAAGTAAAAGGCTCTAAAAAAACTATTGATGGATTATTAGAAGATGTTGCTAAATTAAAAGATATACAATCAGTAAACGATTATTATAAAGCAAAAAGGCAAGTAGATAAAGCAGACGCAATGATAGATTATCTATTATCTACTAATGCTATTACTCCCGAAGAAGCCATTGAATTAAGAAATAAAGTAGCGAGTACCGAAGAAGGAATTGAGGGGAAATCAACAAAAGAGGTAAGAGAAGAAATGACTGCATTTAGAGATAGTCAAGTTGCTTCTACGGTTAAAAGAGCAGAAGGTATTACTTATGAGTTTTTAAATAAAGCCGAGATACAATTATTAAAACCGCTACGAGGTGCTAGTAAGCGTATGGTTGAATCTTTATCGTTAAAAGATATTGATACCTTTAATGAAGTAATGGATGGATTAGAAGACGGTATAATTAATAAAGAAGCCTATAATATAGCACGTAAACTAGAACAAGTAACTCATAGAAGAAGAATACAAGAATCTTACGATGCTATGGATGCTAATTCTACTGCAAGAACAGATAAGCAAATGCAAGATATAAAAAAGGCTTCTGATAAAATGAAAGTAGGTAAGGCTTATAGATGGGATGATTTATTTAATACGGGCAAGTTAGGTACAATTTATAAAACTATGTTTGCTCCCATTCGTGCAACAGTTGAAAAAAGTAAAACAGATATTAACGATAGGCTAAAAGATTTTAGAACAGCAGTATCTAAATTAAATGACGAAAGTGTAATGAGAATTGGAATGATACTTTCAGAGCAAGACTATCAAAATAATTTAATAAAAACTAAAGACGGTGTTGCTTATAAATTTGAAGACGTACCAAAAGAATATAAAACAAAACATGGATTTTTACTTAACGACCCATCTTCGATAAAAGATACCCCATTAACTACTAAAGAATTAAGTGATTTACGTAAATTACACGATAGTTTACCTAAAAGAAACGACGGGAGCGTAGATATAGATAAAGCAAAAGAATCATTAAGTAAAACGGAATTAAAAGCCATTACCGAAGCAGAAAATACTATTAATGGATTAAGTGATATATTTGTTGCTTTGTCGTATAATCATGGCGTAATTACTCCATTAAGAGAAAAGTATTTTCCATCTTATAATAAACAAAAAGGTAATAGAAGTACCGATATAGATTCAGTTGATAGTGTAAGAGAAACTATTGAATCAATGTTAGGTGGTGTAGTTGGTAGTATGTCGTTTAAAACTGGTTCTATTAATGAAAGAGTTAATATACCTTATTTTACTGAATTAGATGTACGTAGAGTAGTTGAGGCTAAAACTAAAGAAACGTCAAGAGATTACCATATGACAAATACAGTTAAAACCTTATTTGCAGCGATGGATAACGTCATTAAAGATGATAATAATGATGTAAGAGTTAAAGTATTAGACGGAATTAAAGATGCCTTAAAAGATAGAGTTATAACTGAATTAAATTTAAGAAATACAGATGATATAAATATATTCCATAGAGGAATACGTAAATATAATTCTTATTTGAGAAATTCAAGATTAGCCGAAGTAACTAAACCTATTGCTGAAACATTTTGGAATGCAGCGAGAATGTTTACAGTAGCAGGAGTTCCGAGTAATCCTAAATTAGCATTTAATAATGAGTTTGTTCAATTATTAAAAGATTACGGTTCTGCAATGAGCGGTAGATTAAATAAGTTGACTGACGATATGGTATCTGGAAATAAGAGTAAGGCTTCTGCAATGGCAGACGCTGTAATGAGTTTTGGAGATACTATTATAGGTAGACCTTATTTTGCTAGTTTTGTAGAATCGGCATATAAAGAATCGACTGGGAAATCTATAAAAGATATTCTAGGAAAAGAATTAACTTATGAAGAAGAATTAGAAGTTGCCGATGCTATTTCAAGTGCTGAAATAAAACTATCAAAATACTTAAACTCTTTATCTACAATACAATCTGGTTCTAAAGTTAAACTTCTACCATTTGATAAGCCTAGGGATAAAAAAACTATGACAAATGAAGTATTAGGAAATATGCAAAGTTTTAGTGAAAATGAAACGGCACAATTTTTATCTGCTGTAAAAAACTTATTCTCACATAAGAATATGAGTAGTACGCAAGCCGCTAGGGATATTGCAGGATTAGCGGTAAGTAACTTTGGGTATATGGCAACTAGACAAGCAACTAACGGTTTATTAACCTATTTTGCATTAACTTTAATGTTAGACGACGAAGACGAAAAGACATTAAAAGATGTAATGAAGCAAATCATTAAAGACCCAGTTGATACTGTTTATGGTTCATTAGGTGCATTATTTATGAGTAGATATAGTCCAATATATAGAGCATTTACAAGTTTAGCGTTAGGTGCTTATAATGGATACGTTAAAACTAATATTCTCGCAAAAGATAGTGAATTTACTAAAGAAGAAAAAGCCGAGTATAAAGAAAAATTAGCAAAATTAAATGAATTAGGAATGACTTACATGTATTCTAAACCTATTTGGAGTGAATACGGTAAACAAACAGATGCTTTAACTTGGATTCCAGGCATAGGACAAGCGGTAACTGAATTGGCTATTGACCCATCTACCGACCTAATGAAAATTTCGGGGAAAGTAAGAAAAGATGGAATAGAAGCATTAGACCCTAATGAAAAAGAATTTTGGAATTTAGTTCAAGTTTTAAATAAATATACCCTTTTAGCATTTCCTAATCCAATAAGTCCTACTATCGACAAAATAACTAGAAGTATTAAGAGTGCTGAATATATTAAAAATAAAGAAGACGATAATAAGCTAAAAGCACCAATAAGTCAAAAAGAGCCAAGTTTTGACATTAAGGAGAAAAATGGCTTTAATGACGGAACTTTTTAAAAACTGACAAAAGTCATTGTTTATTACAAATATTTACTCTAACTTTGGGGTAAATATTTAGATTATGAAAATAATAGAATGGTTTGAAAGCCATCCAGAGCAAAATGAGTTAGATGCTTATTTATTTATGCAATATATTAAAGATTTTCCGACTGATTGGGGTATTAGTGATGGAGTTCTTATATATAATAGTGCATCATATAATAAATACATTAAAAAAGATACTAAACTTAAAAGAATAAAAGGTCAAATAACTTATGAAATTCTTAAAGGTACTGGTTGGGATAAGCCAGAAAAAATAAATCAATCTATATATGTATTAGAACGTTTATCAGAACCTTTCATATTTAGTATTAGAAAACATAAACTCCATTATACCCCTGTGGCTTATTTTACAGACTTATCAGATATTGGAAAGTATTGTAGATATAATTATTATGAAATAAAATATAAAAAAGAAATATATTCTATACCCGAATGGAGGTATAGAAGTATAGAATTAATTGAAGAATATAAAAAAGTAAATACAATTGATATATATGATTATATTTATTATCCACCTTTTAAAAACAATAAAAGAGAATTAGACATTAAAGAAACATCTATAGATGATGCAATAAGAGATAGAAATAATGTATTCGTAGAATATTTAAATGTAAAATAAATAATTATGAAAACTGAAATAAAAATAGACCATGAAATTTATTCTTTAATAAGAGTAATAAATGAAACTTTATCTGATAATAAAAAAGGTCAGTTTTTAATAGAGTTTTTTTATATAAAATACGATACCTATACCGATATAACTTTAATGGTTTTATTTAGCGAGGATAATTATTGTATTAATTATAGATTTACACGTATTTCTGGTAAGGAAAATACTGATGATTTTATTGATTATAGGGCATCTATTATGATAGAACAAGTATATTATGATTTTATTAATTGGTTGCTTTTAGGTAAAGATTGCGATGTAGAATCACAAGGGAAATTATTTAGAATTAAAAGTTTAAAAACATTAATAGGATAATAGATTATGAAAAACGATATAACTATACTGAAATTAGTAGGAACAGATGATTACGAAAATTACTTAGATGAGTGTGCGGAGGCTAATGACCGCTAACGCCTGACGGTAAACTCTCGTTGCCGTTTTAAATACGAGATATAAATTTTCAAAATACAACAAAATGAAAAACGAAGCCGAAAAGATTGATAACCCACAAGGCAATGGAGTTTTACCGTATGTTAGCAAACGTTATTGTGCGGGTGCTATTTGGCATAGGTATAGCGGAAAAGATTTAATTGAAAGGGTTATTGAAAAGGAATGGGGAAAAACAAAAGTAAGAATGACAAATGGACAGGTATTCTCAAAGATATTTCTTAGTAAGCATTATCGGTGCGTTGGGTAATGTTTGCTAACGTTTACGCATAAGACAAGGCAGGGATAACGAGCGACACCCTATCCGCCTACACAAAGGATGAAACGAAGCTCGAACGCTCCAAAGCAGAACAACGCCCTGCTTTGTTTTATGCGGTGTTAGCAACTGGCGTTTTATATTTATATTTTATGTACGAACAAATGCGTTTAAAAGAACTCGAATTGCAAAAAGCAAACATCGAGAATGACAAAATCAGAATGGAAAAAGAACACAAAAGATTTTGTTTAGAAATGGCTCGAAACAATGGAAATTGCCAAGATGCCAAATCATTAGTTGCAGAAGCTTCAATTATCTATGATTTTTTGAAGTAATGCAGAGTTGCAATGAGCGTAGGATGTTCTTACGCTTGTTGCTAACGGTTGACGGTTGGCGAAGTTGCCGATTAGAAATCGCGATTTTTCAAACTATAAATACTTTTATAAAATGGCAGAAACTACAAATACCAACAAAAACGGCAATTGCGCTAACCGTGTGTTAGCACCCGTTTTTAATTACAGGTGTAAAAAATGTGGTAGCACTTATACTAATCTCAAAAAGCCACTTAATTATTCAAATTGTGTGGTCGAAAAACCAATTACACACGAAAAATGCAATGGTCAGTTGGTATCCTTCTAAAATGGGTGCTAACGGTTTGTGTATGAGCAGTGGCACTTGTACACACTTTCAAATTAGCTACACCGCTTATGTGCCATTGCTTATACACGGTGTTAGGCACAGTACTTTATTAAATTAAAAATTATGGCAAAAATAAATTTAGACAAATATTACACTTCAAAAGGCATTGCAAAACATTGTATTAATGCAGTGAATGAATTAGGATTAGAAATAACCGAAACTATTGAGCCAAGTGCGGGAAATGGAAGTTTTAGTTTACAAATACCAAATTGTATTGCATACGATTTAGAACCAGAACACGAAAGTATAATAAGGCAAGATTTTTTAAAACTTGATTTACCCTATAAAAAAGGAAGATTATTTATAGGTAATCCACCATTCGGGGAAAGAAATATATTAGTAAAGCAATTTTATAATAAATGTGTAGAGATAGGTGATGCAATTGCTTTTATACTACCTATAACACAATTAAACAATTCTCAAAGTTTGTATAAATTCAATTTAATACACAGTGAGGATTTAGGTGTAGTGAAATACAGCGATAGAGAGGTTCATTGTTGTTTTAATATTTACATTAGAAACAGAGATGGAAGTTTAAACACAAAGCAAGATTATACTCTAAAAGACATTGATATTATTGAGTATAAAAGGTCAAAAGAAGTTGATTTTGATAAATTTGACTTTGCGGTTTGCACTTGGGGGAATGGATGTTGTGGTAAAATACCAACACACAAAGGACAGTTTGCACAAGAACATTATTTGATAATTAAAAACGATGAATTAAGAGATAAGATATTAGATATTTGTAATAATACTGATTGGAAAAATGATGTTGCACCAAAAAACACATCATCAAAGAAAATCCAAACTTGGAGGATTTACAAATATTTAAAAGAACAAATACCAAACTTAAACTAATGTATCAACGAAGCACGGTCTTTGTATTGTGCCTAACGTGCCGCAGCTAAACGCTGTTGGCGATTTGAAACACGAAATTATCAACTTAAAATAAAGTAACAATGGAACACGAAAATTTGAATAAACAAGAAACCGCCAATAGCGATTTAGGTGCTGTTATGCCCCGTTATTTTTATAAAGACGGGTCAGAGGTGAAAGAAAACGATATTGTGTTTTACTCCGAAGATGGAGGCGACAACAAATTTCATTATGCTGATAGTATTGGAATGATTGTTAAGCGTGGCAATGACTTAAAAATGAAAGCATACGTTATTACTATGGACGATGCTGAAACATTCCAAGATTACGAAGAACCTGAACACAATATGGTTTCTTTAAAATACGGATGCGAAAACTATTATACGTGGAATAAGAATTTACCAAACACATTGCAACACTTTACAAAGATTGGAGAGTACCCAAAAGATGAAGCGATGTTGTCTGCTGAATTTGCTATGGAACGCTATGTCTATAATGGGGCATAACGAATGGTGCTTGGTGCAGTAAAAGCCGACCATCAACCACCATTCAAGGCTACAATGCTAATTCGGCTTTTATTGAACTAAGCACGTGTTAGCAACTGGCGGATACACAAATGATAATTAGAAGTACAGAAGTAATAATTTTTAAATATTTTTTAGGGTGGCAAAAATTGGATTAATAGATTTAGATGGTAAAAACTTTCCGAATATTCCTTTGATGAAAATTTCAGCATTTCACAAACAAAAAGGAGATAACGTGGATTGGGTTACTATTGGCGATTATGATAAAACCTACATAAGTAAGATATTTACTTTTTCACCTGATTTTTTGCAAGGCTTTGGAAACTACGGAGAAATAATAAAAGGTGGAACGGGTTATAATATTGCTTCAAAATTGCCTATTGAAATTGATAGTATTACAAATATTGATTATTCCATTTATCCAAATATTGATTACTCTGTTCAATTTTTTTCAAGGGGTTGCATCCGCAATTGTCCGTTTTGTGTAGTAAGAAAAAAAGAGGGAAACATAAAGGCAGTTGAACCGATGGATTTAAACCCTAAAGGTGGTAGAATTGAAGTTTTGGATAACAACTTTTTTGCAAACCCCGAATGGCAAAACGCTGTTAATTTATTAATTAAATGGAATAAGAAAATAAACCTACACGGAGTTGATGTACGAATAATGAATGAAGAACAGGCGTTCTGGTTAAACAAACTAAAAATCGATGGCTCTATTCATATTGCGTGGGATTTTGCATCCGATAATATTTTACAGAACATTAAAGAAATGCTGAAATATGTAAAGGCTTACAAAATTATTTGCTATGTACTGATAGGTTTTAATACGGATATTGAACAGGATTTGTACAGAGTGAGAAAATTAAAGGAATTAGGAATAAGACCATTTGTGCAACCTTACAGAGATTTAAACAACGAAAGAATAATAAGCCAATATGAAAAAGACTTTGCTGGATGGGTGAACAAAAAAGAAAGATTTATGAGTTTTGATTTTGTTGATTTCCAACCACGAAAGGGATTTAAGTGTAGTTTTTACCTTAATGCTTTTGAAAAAAAGCAAAGTGCGTGGGCAAAAAATATTTAAAAATTATGGATAAGTTAGTACAAATGTTGCTTAGAGCTTCACCGCTTGTTGCTAACTATCTTATAGGAGCATAAACTTCAAATGAAAACTTATTCAAAATCAACCAATTGTCATTTGAATTTGAAATGGCAATTCAAAGATAATACCCATATTTGCATTACCGATAATAAAATAATTATAAATACCAAAACTGGTAGAATTATTAAAGAAACGGTATGCTCTTATTCTAAAGGTTATTGGATTGGCAGAAAATTCTTTACTAAAGAAAGAATAAATAAAGAGGTTAAATTAATAAAAGAGATAGATTGCCCTTTTTAAATGTAAATACAAAAGAATAAATCCTATTAATATAGGATTTTTTTTTTGTATATTTAGATAAAAATACGACTATGCAAGTATCTAATAATAATATGTTAACGGTTGAAGAAATACTATCTGACGTATTACGAAATGTTGACGATGAAGGAATGATTAAGTTTTCTAAAGGATATTATACTTCATTAATACGAAAGGCTTTAGAAAAAACATCATTTCAATTATATACAAATAAAGTAGTAGAATATTTTGATTATGCTTCGATTATTCCATTCCCCGTAAATTGCTTTAATATAAGAGAGATTTACTTATTTAATGGTGAGTGTTGTAATATCGAATCTGCTCAAAACGTTTGGTGGAAACGTAACTTTAAAGGTAATGAAGCAAATAGAGTTACATCTACAACTAGCGACCCATTTATTAAAAGATATACTTATTCTGATAATATTTATTATTATAATGCCGATAGTGGAAATATTTACTTATCTTCTTCTTGTGCTTCTTATGAAAAGGTAATGATAGTATTTAATGGGATACAAAGTCCTATTAATACCACTCCGTTAGTCCCTATCCGATTAAGAAACGTTATCGTAGATTTAACTACATTAGAGGTATTTAGAAAATTAAAAGCAAGAGTAAATAATCCAAAAGAATCACAGATATATAGACAATTATATAATGACACCTATATTAATTTATATGATAAAGCGAGTGGTTCATGGTGGGATGCTGTTATTTTCGTTAATAGCATGGATACTCATTCAAGACAAGCATTAACAGAATATTTATCTAAAGCAAACGAGTAATGGAACAATATCAATTAGACGTACAAACTTATATAGGTGGTTGTAATAGTGATACTAATGTAGAAATGATACAATCTACCGAAGGGCAGATAATAGATGCTAATAATTTGCGTTCAGGTAGAAATTATAGCTATGGTAATGGTAAAATAAAGGTAAGTGGTGAGGTGTTAGTTTATGATGATTACCGCTCAATTAATGGAGTGGTAAAATCTGATATGGCTAATTTTGAATGTATAGGCTTTATTAATTGCAAAAACTATCTCGTAGGGTTTTGGACTGACGGGATTACCACAAGAGTAACTATTGATGATAAGATAGTATGTGAAAGTTCAGAAGTAGGATTAAGACCCGAATTTCCTTTACAATTAGATATTAATGAGAGTTGCTCTTATGGAGAGGTATTTACTACTGATTATAATACTACTCCAATGATATGGAATCTAAAACTATTATTGGACGCTTGGGAATTAAATGAAGATACTTACTTTACTGGATTTAATATTGATATAGTTGCTATAAATATTAAAAGTCAAAACGATAAACCATTCTTTCAAGGATATGAAGCCTATGCAGCTGGCGGTAGTGGATTAAGAGTAGGAAAATATACTTATGCAATTAGATATGTAGACGTAGATGGTAATAAAACAAAACATTCAGCGTTTACACCATTAATACCAGTCGCAGCGCAAGTTAAAGAATTAAGTAATCAATTTCCAAATAGTGGAACAAGGGGAGCATATGTAGGAATTTCAAGATTTGGTATTAATCTTAAATATAGAGTTACTAATTTAAATAATTATTCATACGTAGAGTTAATTAGATTAAGTTGGAATAATAATACTCCGCTCAGTTCTTTACCTACCGCAGAATACTATCAAGTGCCGATACAATTATCGAGTGGAGAAATATCTATTTATAGTTTTACCGATAGTACAGTAGAGGATATTGAATGGTTAACGTTACCTCCAGATGAAGCCTCTATAGTAATAGCCTCTATTAAATCAGCCAAAGCAATAAGATACTTTGACAATAGAATAGTTTTAGCCAATTTAGAATATAATTCAAGGGACGTAGATGGTGATTGGACTGCTTTAACCGACCAAAGTGGATTGAAGTTATATCCATATATTGAACCAATGGGAGATTTAGGGCATTACGACCCAATAAATCAAACATTATTAAAATCCTATCCAACTGGAGAGAGTTTTAAAATAGGATTAGAATTTATTAATAGCAGTAATGATAATACATTTGCCGTTGAAGTAGGAGAATTGGACTATCCTAACCGACGGGAGAAACTACTTACATCAAGTAAAAAGTTATCAGTAGATAGAGGTAGAGGAGCAGTACAAACAATATCGACAAATAATACTACTCAATATACCCATGAAATATTTAAACAAGGAACATTACATAAAGCAAGATTAAACGAAAAGATAAGCATAAGGGATGGAGAATATAATCCATTAAGTCCAGTTACAGAAGACGATAATAACCAAAAATGCCATAGTTATTGCGTAATGGATACTGTAATGGATAGTTACGATGCAAGTGGACAAGAATATTATGCTGAAAGAGCAAATGTATTCGGTGAAACATTCTATGCTACTGGTGGTGCTGTTCATGGAGTTATACCTCCTGCGTTTGCTACTTCATTTAATATATTAAAAACAGAAAGATTAAATAGGGTTACTTCGCAAGGGCTAGCCACGTATTCATTTATAAATGTATCTGGAATAAGATATTATAAAAAAGAGTTAAATAAAATATGGTATTATTCTAATGATATTATAAGTGGAATAGCGAAACAGCCAGTTGTAGGTCAACAAGTTCAATTTGTGTCTCCATTAGGATTTCATTCTGAAATATATAATGCATTTAACAATAATGAAGATACTGGCGAATTATTTAATGCTTCCGCAGATACTAGGGGTATAGATATGATTCTATACGCTACATTACAACATAATAACGTAAATCAAAATCCTGGAAGCGTTAATCCAGGATTAGTAAAAGAGGATGGTTCTAATGATTATTCTACAAAATTCGGTGAGTGGAGAAATAGTTCTACATTAGTAACTAATCCATTTAGCGATGGTTCTGTAATTGACGGGAATAAATTATTTACTATAGAAAGTATAATAGAGCATACTGATTTGCGAGGTGGGGCTGTATATTACGAATTAGGATTTAGTAGTTCTGATAATATTTATATAACTGATTTATTGGCAGAGGCATTTGCTAATAGTAGCGATTCAAAAAAACGCCACGAACCTTTTTATATTTGCAATATTATTAATCCAGACGTTACCTTTGCAAATAATAATATCGAAACCTACCAACAAACAGGTTATACTCAAAAATTAAAATCAATAATAGGAGATACTGATTCAGGATATACTAATTATGATTTAGTAGATGAACGCCATGAAGATTGTATTCCTTATAAATATGCTACCGATAATGCTTTAATAGATTGTTTCCTTATTATAGAGGATAAGATAACTGGAGTAGGTAAAAGGTGGTTAGATGTAACTTATAAGACCCCTGCACAAATAGCAACTATAGAAGCAGATATAATCTCAAATGGAAAATATGTATTAACTCCATTCCCTTCCTTGTATGGCGGTGGAACAGTTGATATTTATGGCTTATATACAAGTACTTATAATGATATTTTATATGGATACGGTTCTACTATTAATTTTACGAGAGGCGTTCCTCCGACTGGAAATTATGTAGTAGTAGAATACGATAATAGATTCCCTATAAAATTCTTTGGTGGAGATGTAACTGTAGGCTCTAATGTAGGTTGTTTATTTGATGGAAAGAACGATAAGAATGGAGACCCAGTTTCAGGTAAAGAATATAATTTTACTCACATATGTTTACCTTATCCTAGATTTAAGTTTCAGAATCATGACTTATACGAAAGGGTAAAAAAAGCAGATTTAGGGGGATTAAACCCAAGCTCTCAATTCTACCAATCAAATACAGAATATGAGATGATTAATCTACGTCAAATGGCTATATATTGGATTGGTGAAAATAAATGGGCTGATGTATATGATTATAATACTCAATCGAGAAGAAGTTTTCCAAGAGTAGGTTACGTTATGCGACCCGAAAAATGGGATGATACTAACTGGGATGATAATTTTGGACAAACCAATCCATATGGATGGGATTTACATAAAATTTCACCAGCATACAGAGAAACTAGTAGTGAGTATCCGAGTGGAATAAATTATGGAGATGAATATTTAAATGATTGGGGTTACGGTGGTTTTAAATATTTAACTAATTATAATTTAGATTATAGTAAAGAGAATAATTTTAATACTGTAATTACTAAACCTATCGTTGGATTTAATGAGGTAACTAAATTCTGTTCAAGTATTATTAATTCAGAAAGAAGAAATCTAGGACAACAAAACCAACCTAATCTTAAAACGTTTTTAGCAACCAGTAGAAAAGACATTACCGATGCTTATGGTGGAATAATGTATCTGTTCGATGCTGAAAGTTCAAAAGGTCATAACTTATACGCTTTTGCAGAACAAGGTATTGCTTTATTATTAACTAATAAAACGATGCTAACAGAAGCGAGTGGAAACCAACTTACTGCTATTCCTAATAGTGGAACTCTAATTAATGGAGATATATGGTTGAGAACAGACATAGGAATGAATGACGAGATGTGGAGAACGGCAGGAGAATGGGCTAAATCAATAGTTTGGGTTAATGACGATAGTGCTTATATGTTATTCGATAACCAAGTTAATGATTTGGGTAGAATAGGTTATTACACTAAACTAAATAATACTCTTTTAGATAAGATTAAAGATGGTTACGGAACTAAACTTTCAGCCGTTTATGATAGGTATCATAGAGAGTATTGGGTAACTCATAAGAATGGTATTCCATTAAAGATATATTCGAGTGATTTACTGAATGGAAAAACATCTTATGTATTTGGAAAAGTAGACGATGGAAATATATCTTACATAGTAGAGAATGAAGACTTTTTAGAAATAGAATCTATTATGGGAGGTAATTATGTTGTTTTACTTCCATCCGATTTTAGTATAGGCGAAACGCTAGGATTAAAGAATGGATTAAATATATCTTTATCTCTACCTTATGGCTCTTATTTATTTGAGTTACTACCTGGAGAAACTAAATTCTTTAAGTATGTAGGTGGTTCAACTGTTTGGGAAGTGTTTGATGAAACGCCTATTTTAACTACTTTAGCATTAGATTTAGGAACGGAGCAACCACAATGGAACGGAACTTATGGATATAACTTCGATAAATATACTAATCTAAAAGATAAAGTATATGGGGTTAAGAATGGCAATATTTACCTATTGACAAATGACAGTTATACAATCGACGGGAAAGACATAGAATCTGAAATAACTACCGTATCTAATAAAGAACAAGTATTTGATAAAGAGTTTGTATCTTGCGCTATTACTCCTACTATCTATAAACCTACCTATATTAAATTCTCTACCGATAAAGATATAGATTATGAATGCATCTTATCTTTAGATATGGGAACTGGAGCAACTAATACTTCTTATTTGAAAAATTACGGTAAGTGGACAAATAAGATACCAAGAAAACTTGCGACTGGAAGAAAGTTAATGCAAGGTAGATATTTAATAATGAAGATAGGTCATACCGATAGTGGTAATTTTATCTTAATTGATTCTTTAATTAATTATAAGAAATTAAAATTACAAATATGACAAAAGTCATTGTATTTTAGGTTTATTTAATTTAATTTTGTATTTAAGTAATTTGTATTAATTACTAACAGTCGAGTATTACCGCAGTAGCGGAATTAAAATAATAGTAGAAATTATGAACAAAGAACAGAACTCCGATAACCCACACAGTCAGCAATTAAATATAGCTGGTGTTAAGTGCAGGTTTTTCGTTCAATATTGGGGCGTTAAATGTATGTATGTTGGGGGTGTTGGATTAGTTGAAATTGGAACTGGTGGATGGAATTTAAAACACCCTGATTTCTTTTTAGAATTAAAACCACTTTCTAAACTATCAGATGAAGATGCTATAAGTTTTTTTGATATACAATGGCACGAAACTCATAAGGATAAATCTAAAGAGTTTAAGATTGAATATGGCAAGGAATGGGCTAATAGTATTAATTCAGAAAGGTTTGGATTAATACCTGCTAATATTTTACATGGAATTGATTTTTTGAGGTCAAAAGGTTATGCAATTCCCTTCATGGAATATTCAGTTGAAATGTTGCTTGATGCTGGGTGGGTGCGTATTTCTTAAACTTGCACTTAACGGTCGGGTATTGGCTTTCGTTGACGTTGCTCGATTAACCACAAATGATTATTAAACACTTAAAACATAAATATATGACTAAAGTATCGAAAGAACCAAAAGGCAATGAAGCTAATACCATGTTAGCAGCTGCCTCATTTAACTGGGTAAGTATATTCTTGAAAAAACCGATTGAAGGGCAGAAAGTTGCAAGTAGAGTAGCCAATGAACAGGGATATGTTGGTGAGTGTATATATACTAATGGCTATTTTGAAACATACCATGACAGAGGGAATAGATTTGAAATAACAAGATGGAAGCACGATGAGTGGGCAGCTCTTTGAGGTTGCTGCTAACGACCGCAGGTATATACAGTGCCGTAATATTAACTAAAAACTAAATAAAATGTACCACAGTAAAATTATTGATGACTTATTCAAGAAAGACAAACAGGCATTGGATATACCTGTTGTTATAGCCAGTTTATTTAAATGGGTAATTTTTAAGAAAATACCTAAAAAAGACAAAAATGGTAGATGTATAAAATGTGATGCAAGAAACCTATGTGGTAACAAGTTTAGATGCGGAAACAATATGGAGCAACAGTATCAAAGACGCTGGTTCTTAAATTGGCTATAACGTTGACGGCTTGCCGCTGGTGGGGCAATCGGAGACGAAAAGTTCAAACCACCACTAAACTTTAATAGTAGCACAAATGATGAATATACCACTTCACCCCCACTTGCGGCAAACCGATGTTAGCAGCAGCCCTTCTATTCGGTTGATCAATGCCGACTGTGTGGAGGTAATGAAAACTTTTGAGGACAAACAATTTGATTTGGCAATAGTTGACCCACCTTATGGATTGAACTTTGGGGCGTTTAACAGAACAAACAAGGATAGCAACGGAAACCGCTATAAAGCCAATAAATACCACAATGGAGATTGGGATAAAGAAACGCCCCAAGATGAATACTGGGAACAATTATTTAGGGTAAGCAAAAATCAAATTGTTTGGGGCGGCAACTATTTCCCGCTACCACCTACGCAATGCTTTATATTTTGGTATAAGCAGAACCCTGTTGCAAATTTTGCTGATGGTGAATTGGCGTGGACTTCATTTAAAAAACCTGCACTTTGTTTTGATTACCGCTATTATGGAGGGCTACAAGGCAATACAAGTGCAGAGACGAAAATACACCCAACTCAGAAGCCTAAACAGCTTTACAAGTGGATTTTAAGCAAATTTGCAACAGAAGGGCAAACGATACTTGACACTCATTTAGGTAGCGGTAATAGTGCCGTTGCAGCATGGGAAGAAAAGTTTTCATTTGTCGGAATAGAAATAAACGAAACTTATTACAATAATGCAGTTAAACACTTTAAGGAACAGTCGGCACAGTCGAGGCTCTTTTAGGGTTGCTGCTAACAATGGCATTGCCGTGATGCTGAATATCAATGTTAAATTCGATGTTAGTTACTCCAGAAAGATATTCAATGACTATAACAAAAATAATTGACAGAGCGCTTGAAACAGGACTCGATATGGCTGCAGCAATTAAAAAA
>ERZ869921.757-NODE-757-length-16155-cov-11.915031_pt1 | contig 16155 bp, 11 predicted proteins | sample MGYA00579310_ERZ869921 | MGnify/ENA primary metagenome ERZ869921 (study PRJEB32216, sample SAMN09231816) | wastewater metagenome | place: USA: Maryland | collected 2016-06-21 | study: EMG produced TPA metagenomics assembly of the PRJNA472060 data set (Reclaimed...
TCCGCAATGACCAGTCCCATTACGCCGCCAGTGGAGTGATAGCCACCGTCAGCGTGTTCAACGTGAACGTGTTCGTAGACGCCCACGCCTGCGAAGCAGTCAGAGACGCCGAATACAGGAAGTTGCCTGCACTCGAGGCATCCCACACGCTGATATGCGTCAAGGTTTCGCTAGTGCCACCGTTCGTCCACGGCCCAGCCGTACCCGAGATCGCCATCGAGCCACCCGACGCGGCGGACTGAGCTACTGTCTTACGAGTCGCATCACCCACCGACACGGCAGTCGTACCGGCAGAACCCGGATCAGCGGTGTGCAACTGCACGAACGTGCCAGCGACCACCGTGCGAGTCGAACCCGACGCACGAATACAGTTCAACCAGGCGTTCGCCGTGTTGACCGTGGAAACTCCGACAGCCATCTACTTCTCCTCAGCGGTGTTGTCATCGGCCAATCCGACAGAGCCGGACGCCTCAATCGTGATGATGTACTGGTCAGGCATTACGGCTCCAAGATCGGTGAGTAGCCGGCAGCGATCAGAAGCGCCGCCTCAGCGTCAGAAATGTCGTACTTGTGTCCGCCCTGATACACGAAGTCGGCGTCCGAGAACGTGCCCAAGTCGGGGGTTGTCACCGACTCGTAGGCGGTCCCACGCTTCACCACGCTGTAACCGAACGTCGTCGTGAAACGGGACAGGAGAGGGCCAGCGTTCACGTTCTTCAACGTGTACGTCGGGGGAGTGAACGAGTAGGCCACAGTCCTTCTTCCATCAAGCATGGCAGAGGGCAGCCACCATGACAGTGACTGCCCCCTGCGGTCGTGCTAGGACGCGATCGAGGAACCAGACTCGATGCGGTACAGCGCCGCCTCGCGGTAACGCTTCCAGCCGAGCAGGCCGTACCAGCCGACAGGCCGGTAGCGCATCAGCTTGTCCACCACGGGACCGATCACGATACCCGGCTCCACGGCGACCGCCTCAGCGAGAGCCTGCTGGCCCACGACGATGGTGCGGTACACGCGAGCCGAGGACAGCCCGTCAAGGGCGCTGTACGCACGCGGGGTTTCCACGACGTAAGCACCACCAACAACACCGGCAACGGCGTTGATGATGTTCCCGACATTCGCGTCGGTGTACTTGCGGGTGTCCTCGAAGGACAGTGCGCCAGTCTCCGAACGGAGGTCATGGGAAGCCTCAGGATGGGCGTATGCGGCGTACAGCATGTCGGTCTTCGGGACCGCATTGCCGGCACGCAGCTTAGCGACAGACTTACGGATGTTCAACCCGGTCAGGGTCATCGCAGCCGTAACCTGGTTCGTAGCGGAGGCCGCGCCACCGTACAGGACGTTCGAGCCGCCACGCAGTTCCGTGACAACCAGGCTGTCAATCGAGTCAGCCATGTTGAACGCGACGATGTTCGCGACTGCCGGATCGATATCGCTGAACGCGAACTCACCCAGCTTGCGGGTGTTGAGGACGACGTTGCCGTACTCGTTCAGCGTCACGGTCACGGTCGACACGTCGCTGAGAGCGACCGAGTCGGGGTCCGTGGTTTCCGTCAGCGTTGAAGTCGCGGCAGCGAGATCGTTGTACAGCGAGAAGACGACCGAAGAACCGGGCATCGCCTGCTGGACGGGACGCTTGTCCGCAATGTTGCGGAACAGCGGCTGCGACCGGAGCTGGAACTCGAGATAGCGGTCATACGCTGCCTTGACGAGGCCGGCTACGGTGGAAGTGCTGGTGTATACGTTAGCCATTGTGTGCGTTCACCTCCTCAGGTGAATAGAAAGGGTTAGGTTTTTGCCGGTCAGATGACCTGTGGCCCGTTCACGTTCCCGAACAGGAGCTGGTTGAGGGCACCCGGATCGGTCGTTGAATTGATGAGAGCCAGCATTTGGGCTTCATCGCCACTGAAAGGCTGCCCACCCGCTTGGGTGTTCTGGATGCGCTGTAGCGCGTCGAACTGCGGGTTGGGTGCGGTGTCTTCTGCCGGCGGGGCAGTACCGTCAGGCGTGGGCGCGGATGCGCCGAACACGTCGGCGTAGTCGTTGAGCCACGCCTCCACCTCTTCCGGGGTGGTCAGGTTCTGGGGGACGATCGAAGCGACCTTCGGATTCAGTCCCTTGTCCCTGATGGTGTCCGCGAGCGTGCGAGTGCGAAGACCACCCTCTGCCTTCTCAAGGCGCTCAGTGAGTTCCTTGATCTGCCGGTCCTTGGCCTTGTTGGCTTTACGGAGCTGCTGCACAGGGTTCGTGTTACCAGCGTCCTGGTAGTCGTCGTCGTACTCGTCGTCGTAATCGGACATTGTTGATCTCCCTAACTATTCGGTGATAGATGAACGCCACCCACGCATGACCCTTGGGGGAGGGGTGCGGCTGTGACTACCGGACTTGACGCACACGGGGCCGGTGGATCCGTGTGGAGTTTGTGGTCTGGCTAGAAGCCAGAGTTGCGGGACAGGGTGCCCTTCACCGTTGCGCTCGAGCCGCCGAAGCGTGCCCGTTCACGGGACTGCAGGGTGCCGACCTTCTTCTGCGCGGCAGCGTCCAACCCGAGGCTGGCCTGCACGGCAGTGTCATCCGACAGGGTCGACCCTTCGATCTGCGCGAGGCGGGTCGTCGCGTTACGCATCGTCTCCGCGCCCACCAGGTCGGAAGCCAACTGGCCCTGATTGATGTCAGTGCTGCCGGCAATGTTCGCGATCTGATCCGCTACACCGAGGCCGATCTTCAACTGGTGTACTGCGGCCAGACCGCCAGCGATAGCAGCGTTCGCTTGACGGTTGATGATCTCCGAGGTTCGCATCGGATCCAGCGAGTAGGCGACACCCTGTGTCGCGTCGACACCGTAGTAGGTGGCGAAGGCGTCCTTCACTTCCTGCGGCGTGTTCGCCCAGACGCGCTGCGAATCCGCGACACGATCCTTCACCTCGTTCACCGACAGGGAGTACTTCCCGACGATGTCACCGATCGCCTTCTGCTCATCCGTGGAACCGGGGGCACCGAGGAATGAGGTCAGCCCTGCGTCGCGGAACACCTGGCGGTAGGAGGATTCGAGCTGCAGGTACTGTGCTTCGTTCTGCACGTCCGTGATGCCCTTGGTTTGCAGATTCAGCAGGCCAGCGAAACGGGTCTTGTACTCCGTCGTGTCCTTCAACTTGAGGGCGATCACGTCACTGTTGGTGCCCCACTGCTGGATGAGGGCGTCGACCTGACCACCGAGGGAGTCCAGGCCGAAGGTGCGGAGCGTGTTGGTGAGGAACGCTGACGCTGCCTCACGGGCCTGCTGCAGGGCAGCGGCTTCACGGGCAGCAGCCGCATCAGCCTGCGCTTTCAAGTAGGCGATCAGGCCGGCATTCGGATCCGCCGCGGCAGGAGCAGGACCGCCACCGCCACCGGATGGGGCTGGTGCCCACGAACCGTCAGCAGCGACACCGTTGCCGTAACCGGAAATGACATCGGGACCAGTCGTACCGATCGCGTTGAAGTCGACAGGAGCCGTGAACGTGGGTCCGGTGTAGGTGCCGAAGCTGCCCATATCAATTGACATTATGCAAACCCAAACGTCTTGAGGATGTTCTGAGCCACACCCGCATACGTCGCATATGCGTTATCCGTCTTCTGCCAGCGCGGATCCGAGCGGACCATCTTCTGCGCCTCATACAACGGCACCACCGCCGGTTTACCGTCGGCACCGACACCCTGCATGATGCGCTGCATCAATGGGTCATCCAACCCGATCGAGTTGTCCTCGAGGAGGCTCTGCGTGTCCTGTATGTACGGTGCCGCCAAGTCGGCAATATCGAACCCGGAGTTGATCTTGTCTGCCCACGCGGGGAACGCACCCGCCATGTACGTGCGGCGAATATCCGACTGGATCTCCTCCAAAGTCGTGTCACCCATCACCACCGACTTCGTGTACCGGGACACCAGATCGTTCGTCAACCGGACACCATTCCGCGACGCCCACTTCATCAGCTCGTCCTGCGTCTGACCGGCGAGACCCTCGAAGTCGACACCACCCTGATCGGTGGGGGCAGCGGACACGTAGTCCGCGAGGGCGCGACGCTGCTGCTGCTCATTCCACCCGAAGCGGCGTGCATTCTTCGCCATGTCCTGCAACTGCTGATCTGTGACCTTCGCACCCAACTGGGTGGCGGCAGCACGGAGAGTCTCCACGCTCGAGGACAGTGCCTGCGCGTAGTCCTTCGGATTGTCCAACTCCAACTGGGCGTCTTGAATCCACGTCGCGGAATGCTGCTGCCAGTACGGCTGCTGCTCCAGTTCGAGCTTGAAACGGGCGTAGTCGATCTGACCGCCCGACGCCGTGTACCGTTTCGCGAAGTCGTTGAACCACTTCATCAGACTGGGATCGGAGTTGATGATCGCCCACGACATGGCGAACTTGCGTGCCACCTCCTGCGGGTCCGTGGGCATGCCGCCTGTCTTCTTCTCAGGCTGAGCGCCGGCAGGAGCCTTAGGTCCACCGTTACTGAAGTCAGCCACCCTGCAGCCTTTCGTTCAACGCCTGGTCGAAGAAGCCCATGAGAGTTGTCGCCTTCTGGTAGTCGCCGTACTGCGGTGCCTTCTGCAGAATGTTCTGGATCACGTCCTGCCGGTCAGCGTTCGACACACCCGGCTGCGTGGACGTAACGGACTGGCCGACACCGGCTTGTGATGTGGTGACCCGCGGGTTCGCGGCTTCCTTCTCACGGACCTTCTGCAGGATCCGGCCCCACTGCTTCTCCGTTACGCCCTTGCCGAGCATCTCCATGCTGATCGTGTTCGCGAGATCCTTCAGATCCCCTTCGCCGAGGGGGTCGTAGGAGACGCTGGTCTGTGCTATGCCACTACCGCCACCGCTGCCGCTGCCTCCACCGGAGGAACGGGGGCCGCTGCTCGTGGAGCGTGGACCGTTGTTAGAAGTAGTGGGGGTAGGCTGGGTGGATCCTCCGCCGTAGCCTGCGTCACGGGCGATCTTCGTGATCGCATCCGTCACCGAGATGTTGTTGTTCTTCGCCATGTCGACAGCGGCCTGCCAGATGCTGTTCACCGTCCGGTTGTGGCCCATGTGCTTAGCCAAACCAGTCAGGTACTGCTCCGTGCCGGGAGCCATCGGCTGCCGGAAATCACTGTTCCCCGCAGCGAACTGGTTCTCCAGCAGGCTGTTCGGTGCGTACTGGGTACGCGGACTAGACCACGGATTCGTTGGCGTCGGCGTGTGGACAGCCACCTGAGGGGAATCGCCTTGGTAGGTGCCAGCCACGGGTCGCTGTACTGTCGCTGTCCCGCCACGCGGGGGAGCGGTGTCCGTGACAGACGCGGAACCACTGTTCTGCGTGCCGCTCGAGCCTTGACCGCGGACGGAACCGTCATCGCTGCTGCCGTCAGTTCGTGCCGCCATCAGCGTTCCCCACCCATCTCAGGAGTCCTGTACAGGACGTTGTCAATGAACGTCTTCGCGTTCGGATCCCGATCAGCGATCGTCTGCAGATCGGCAGCAAGCTGCGTCTTCCACGCACGCTTCTGCGCGTCCTCAGCGTTCGTGGAACCCGTGATCGCCTTGATGTCCGACATGTAATCCTCATACGTGAGGATCGCGGAACGGATAGCGCGAGACGCTGGCGTGTCCACGCCACGGCTCTTCAAGTCATCCACCATGATCCGTGTCTGGTTGTAGACGATCTGCGCGTAAGAATCCTGCTGGCCGAAGTTATGCGTCTCGTTGTACTTCTTCTGCCACATCGGATTGTTGTCCCGCAGCCACTTCAAATCCGCACGACGCTGCTTATCCAGTTCACCGATCTGCGCCAACTGCTCAGGCACATTCGGATCCAACTGGTCAATGTCGCGCTGGTAGTCGTCGTAGGTGGAGTAATGCTGCGCCTGCGTCTTCGACACGAGAACATCAGTCATGAAATCCTCGAAGCCCTTACCCTCCTTCAAACCGAGGGTCGACGTGATTAGCGACCAGGAACCCCACGCGAACTGACCATCACGGGGAGCGAGGAACAGGGCAGCGTTCGGGTACTTCTTGTACAGCCCCTCGTTCTGCTTGTACCAGGTCCGCAGCCCGTCGACAGCCTGCACGTCCGCGAGCTGATTGATCTTGTTCGGGGTGTTCATCGTCTTCGACACCGTGAACGGCATCAGGTCACCCTTCGGGTTCAGCCTCCACCAATCGCGGAACGCCTCACCGACAGGATTGTCCGAATCACCCTTGGACTTGATCAGGTCAAGGAACGCTCCACGCATCGACGTGACACCGTGGGCACGGGCGTAATCCGTGACGTTGTCGACGTACTGCTGCGGGGACGCCGGCACGATGTAGCCCATCAGGCCGCGAGTGACGACACCAGCCCACGCGATCCGGTTGATAGCCGCATACTCGTCCGTCTGCTGCAACTGGTCGAACGACTCGATCGGGACGCCGTCCTTCGTCTTCTCAGGGATCAAGCCCTCAGCGGCGGCGATAGCGAACGCATCCATCACGGCGTTGCCGTACATCGACTGCCGCTCATCATCCGACAGCGAGTTCATGGCACGAACCACTGCGGACGGGAAGAACACCTCATACCAGGACTGGCCTTGCGCGTACTCGCCCGTCACGTACCGCTCGAGTCCCTGTATCGCGGGGAAACGGTCGAAGATGAAGCTCGATCCGAGGACGCCGAGCGGACCCATGACCTGGGGGAACGCCTGGTTCGGGTCCGTGGACGGGGCCAGCATCTTCACCTTGCCGCCCATGAAGAACGGGTCAATGTTCATGTTCTGCGTACCCACCAGTGGGGAGATCACCTGACTGACGAGGGACTGCAGGAACTCGTTGCCGGGGTAGGCGAAGTACTTGTCGCCGTTGTCGTCCGTGAACACGAAGCCCGTGTCGTCCAGCACCTGGTAGGTGAGGGCCGTCTTCCAGAACCCCTCAGGGTAGTTCTTGCCCATGCGGTAGGCGCGACGGTAGAAGTCTTCCGTGGCACGGTAGTAACGCGACACGTTACGAACCTTCCACGCGAGCTGGGAACGGTTCTCAGGGTTGTCGACGTAGGACAGGGTGTAGCCGTAGGCACGGTCGGAAGCCATCCGTGCCGTGTGGGCGCGTGCCGCATCCGGCCCAATCGCGTCCGACATTGCCTGCTCGTAGCCGCGGAGGATGTTCCGCTGCTCCTTGTAGTTGGCGAGGAACACGGGTTCACGGGCGATACGGGCGTACTGCTCACCCATCCAACCCCACGCCTTGTCGAACAGGGCCGTCTCGTTCTTCGGCATCTCGATCGTCGCCTGACCGAGAACATAGTCGGGGGCGCCGCTCTTCCGGTACGCACCCAGAGTCTGTGGGGTGATCCGCAGGACCGTCTCCCCATCCGTCTTGTCGTACAGGGACACGACACGCCTGCCGTCGTCGCCGACAGGGGCGACCTTGTCCAGCAGGGACGTGTTCAACTGCCCGTCAGAACCGGAGAACATGGACCGAACGTCGTCCACGTACCGTGCCGCGAACTCATCGATCGTCAGCTCTCCTGTGTACAGGGCGGAGAACTGGTCCTTGTAGCCGAACGTCGTGTCCTTGCGGATCGCGTCTGCGACGATACGCCTCGCGAGTGCGGGATCCTCGATCGTTGAGACGGCGAGTTTGCCGATGACGCCGTCTGCTTCCATGACGCCTTGAAGGTTGCGGAACCAGAACAGGCCGTAGTTGGCGTCTCCTGCGGGGATGTCGATGAAGTCACCGAACACGGTCTTCGGGTTCGCGGGGATCACAGCATCCGCGATACCGGGCTTGTCACTGCCGGCGAACACGGGGTAGCCGCCCTGGTTGATGTAACGGCTCGTCTCCGCCAACTCGTCCATCTGCTTCAACCCGAACGTGGTGTTCGCGAGATCCTTGAAGTCCTCAATGTCCTGCGCCGAGAACGTCGTCATCCGCTGCCGCGACATCGCCTCACCGATCAACTCGCGTGTCGGCTTCCAGTCGCCCTCACGGGCGGCACGCTGCGCTAGGAGGATGCGATCCGAGTCGATGTTGCCGAGCATGAACGCGCCGACGATCTGGCTGGTCAGACCCGTGCCATTGTCGGCACGGTCACCGATCTTCCGCGCTCTCTTGCCGAACATGCCGAGCCGTGACTTCAAGACGATCTGAACATTGCCGTTGTCGTCAAGGATCGGATCGCCCTTCTTATGCGACCCGAAGTTCGTCTTATACCGCTTCAGATCCATGTTCGGGCGAGCATCACGCATCGCCGTCGAAGCACGTCGACCCTTGTACAAGTACGGGACACGGCCAGCGGTGATCGCATATGACCAGAGATCCTCGATGGAGGAGCGCAGAGCGAAGCGCAGACCGTACAGGGTGAGCAGGGACCAAGTGTCGGTGACGACCTGAGGAGCCGACTGCAGCCCGTCAGGGACGATCGCCCGGTACGCCTTCAACGACTCCAGTTCACGGATGCTGGGAATGTGGACGGCTTCCGTCGTCTGCCACAAATGCAGGGCATGCTCATGCCCGCCCACGTTCGACGGACGGTACGTGACCGTGTTCTCCACGTCCGTCAGAACATCACCCGAAGGGGCAGCCTCGCGAATCTGATTCGCGGAATACAGTTCGCCCTCACGGGTGCCCGTCGCCAAGTCATCAATCTTCGCCAACACGTCGCCACGCGACAACGACACACCACGAGCGCCAGCAGCGGTACGGATCACACCCGCCACCATCAGGCGGCGCTGACCCGGATTCGCGTCACGGAAAGCATCAGTCAACACGTCCGCATGCCGCTTCGTCAGGAACGAGCGAGCGAACTTGTAGAACACGCCAGCGTCACGAGCGTCACCCGTGTAAATCTGGCCCTTGTTCGGCAGGCTCGAGAACAAGCGGGTGATCCCGTCGACACGTCGACCGAAACCGCCAGCGACAGGATCCATGATCCCGTTCATCTGATCCATGCGACCGATACCCGTGACCACGTCAGTGTTGTTGTCCAAAGCCTGCACGATATTGGACGTAGAAACGTCGCCGTAGTTCGCGGCGATCACAGCCTTCGCCCGAGCCTCAGGCATCAGACGACTATTGATCGACTGCACCGCCGACTCGCGCAGATTCCGCACAGGCGACTTACGAGGCATCAACGCCTCACGGCGACCCATGTCGCCAGCGGAATGCAGCCGGTCGAAGAACGGTGTCTCCGTCAACGGCGACTCGTAACCCCGCGGCACACCGTGCATGAGCTGGTTCGTCCACGACGCCTGCTGACCGTGGGCGATAAGGAACGTGTCATTCGTGTCATCAATGAACTGGATGAAGCTCTCCGTCGACCGGACACCCTGCGACCGGAACTCCTCGATCACATCCTCAGGGAACTCCTTGTAATGGCGTGCCATCACCTGGCGGAACGCTGCCGCCTTCACCGGATCCTCAGCATGCAGCGCATCCAGTTTCACCAGGTCAGACGTGAACTGGGTAACGAAGACACGGGCACGGTTCGTTTCCACGCCGGCGATCTTCGTGGACTTCAACGCGGTCGCGGCGCTCTTACCGGGGGCCATCTTCGACAGGGCGTAACGCCCGACACGGTACGCGCTGATCATCTTCGAGCCGGCGATCGTCGGATCAAGGGCGAACGTGTAGAAGACCGACGCCGCATTCGACCCCACCTCACGGGCCTTCAACCCGCGAAACTCCGAGAAGTCGGCACTATCAGGGGTCGTGAAGTGCGTGGTGTACAACTGACCCGTCGAACCCATGTTCGCGGAATCAATCTGCCGACCCAACGCCTCGAGCTGCGGGTTCGCCTCGTTGCGGTAGATCAACTGGCGGATCACCTTGTCCGCCTCAGGATTCCCCGCGAACTGCGACAGTGCTGTCACGATCGGGTCAGCGTCACCCTCAGACTGCGCCTTCGCGATAGCCGCCATCACATCGACCTGGATGGGCGTGTACACGCCCGACGACCTCAGGGTGTTGATGTACGTCTGATCGAACTGACCGCGCTCCGTCGAAGCCCAATTGTTCGGGACACCCGCGAGGGCCGCAGCGGGGGCGAAGCTGGACATGTAGTTGCCGAGAACGGACCCGTCGCCCGAGCCGGCCAAGCCTGCACGGAACACATGCTGAGCGCCCTCGTTCAACGCCTCGAACGGCTTCAACGCCGTCCCCACCACGTTGCCGAGCTGCTCCACGAACCAGTTCTGATCCGCTGTCTCCAGCGTCGACAGGAAATCCTTCGACCGTGCATCGACCACGTCAAGGATCGCCATCCGCATCACCGGGTCAGCGGTCATCAGAATGTTCTTGCGGCGCGTATCATCCGGCGCGTTCAAGAACATGTTCGCGGCCCGATCGACCTCCGAATAGTTCGTCAAACGCAGCAGATCCGCCGCATCAATGTCCATGCCGTTCGCGGCAGCCTGCACCGCAGCCTTGATCAACGTCGGATACTGCAAGATCGAACCAGACTCGCGGCGCTTCAACGAATCAGCGATCACCTGAGCAGCCTTCGCTCGAGCAGCCGGCGCAGCCGTCAACGGCGCAACCTGACCATTCAGCATCGGACGGCCCTGCTCAATGCGGGACGCATCCTCCAGCCACTTACGGGCGTTCTGCCCCTCAACCTGACCGCGGTTCAGTTCACGGTCAGCCTGAGACTTCGCGGACATGTTCTCCTCAGGAAGGAGATCATTCGTCCACGTTGAAGCCTGCTCAGCAGCCACACGATTCCGTGCCTGCGTTACCTCCGGGTTGACAGGGTTAGCGCCACCATCGTTGAGGATCGCCATCCGCTACCAGCCGCGCTTTCGAGCGACTGACAGGAGACGGGCGATCTCACCCGAATCATCAAACGGAGCCAGCACAGCCAGAGTCTCCGCCAACGTCTGACGTTGACGGGCGCCCTGCGGACCACTGTCACCTGGGCCGAAAGGGGCACCCGCTGTGACAGGTTCGTCCGGTCGCTGAGTCGGCGCGAACAGGGGAGTGGCGGCGGCGCTCTGTCCGGTGGGAACAGTATTCCTAGAACGCGCATTGGTCACCGATGGTGCCGCCGCCAGAGGCGCAGACGACTGAATGTCCATGTAGTCTGCGTTCTCCCCATAAGCCATACCCGTCATCTGGGCAGGCGTCTGCTGGGGGCCACCGTCAGTACGACGGGAAAGACGGCCCGGCGCGGAAACAGGAGCAGGATTGCGTGGGGTCCGTGGACCACCGTGGCCGTTAGCCATCCTCTTCCTCCTCTTCCGCGGTTTCCTCACCCATCAAGGCAAGGCTGTACGGGAGAAGCCCGTAGGTGTGCGCCAAAGACAGCGCCTCCTCGAGCATCTCCATCATGCGGTTCTTGATGTCGTGGGCCACGTCGGGATTCCACGACACGTCCTCCACGTTCCACTGCACGGCGATAGCGCCGATCGAAATCGCGGCGGAGATGTCCTTGCTACGTACTTCTTGCATGACAACCCCCGAACGACGACGTGGATGAGCTACTTGGAACCCTTGGTTCCCTTGCCACCGGGCGCACCGAACTTGATGCCGGAATCGGCGGGGGTGCTGGGCTTCGGGCGGGAGGTGTTCATGATCGGGGTAGAGATGTGCGGCGTACCGGCGCTACCCTTGTTCGGCTGGGGCATTGCTTTCTCCATTCGTTAGGTATGGCATCAGATTGGTGTACGGCGGGAAACCCCAGCCGACAATTGCGGTTGACCATTGGAACCCATAGCGGCGAACAGCATCTGCAGATCAGGTCTGCCGCCAGGAGCCTGACCGGCCTGGCCTGGGGCGACGCCCTGCATCGTGCCGTCCTCGTTCATGCCAGGTGGTGCGCCGCCGCCGGGGGGAGCCATGCCGGGAGAGGTAGCGGCCCCAGCGGCAGGCTCAACCCCCTCTGCGGCGGCGGTTTCAGGTGAGTTCGCGGGTTCCGGCGGCTCGAAAGCCTCCTGCGCCACTTCCTCAATAGCCTTACCCTCATTCAAACCGTTGATGATCCCGACAACCTTCGCGATAGCCTGAGCAGGATCCTGACCCGCCTGCACCATCACGGGGATCGACTGCACGTAGCCGGCGATAGCCTGCTTCAAAGCGTCCCGCATGTCCTCGCGGTTGATCTTCGTTTCCTCTTCCGAGGGGTTGATGCTGAACGGCATCTGCGACATCCCGAACTCGCGGGACACCAGCTTGTCGCCACGCGCCTGCAAGTAGAAGACGAGGGCACGGTTCGGGTCCAGGCCGGCCATCAGGCCGTACTGGACATCCACCGAATGGTCGCCCTTGATGTCCTTGCTGGGGCGGTACTTCACCTCATACGGTGCGCCCTGCGCGTTGCCGCGGAGGATCTTCTCCTCACCACCGAACAGCTTCTCATCCACCCGCAGAGCCTTGCTCACCAGACGAGTCAGGCCGTTCGCGAACATTGCCTGCCCGGTACGCACCTGAGTGTCGAAACCGGACATGAGAGCCTGCACGCCGCGGCCCGTGATCACGGAACCGTCCATCTCACCGTTACGCGCATTCGGGTAACGGGAACCCTGACGCAACTCCTGGTCAAGGATGCCCTGCTGCGCGAAAGCACTCTGTGGAAGCTCGATCGGAACCCGTCGAACCTTCTCGCCCTGAGAGGTTCTGATCACCGAATCTGAACCCAGCGACAGTTCCTGCACATCGGGCGGCAGCACGATCGGTGCCTGCACCGACTTCTGAGCCGCCTCGAGCGATAGCAGAGCGAACCGTGCCTTCGCCACCTGGACAGCGAGAACGTCATCGAACTGCCCGTGGGTGTCATTGTCGATGCCGGGGCGCTTGATCCACTCCACCAGGCATTCGTTCAACGGATTGTCGACCGACTCCAGAACCATCGGTTCCTTCGCCCGTGGCAGGAAGATCAGGTCCACCGTCTTGTCGTGGTAGCGGACCACCTCCACCAGGTCGTTACCCGCCGTGGGCATCCCCAACGCGCCTTCAGCATGCGGGTACATGGCGGTCAGCTCGTCACGGGACTTGAAGAACGTGAAGAACGCCGCCTGCACCTGACCCCAACGGTCATAGATCGGGTAGGAGCCGATCGCGTCCATGAACGTGATCCGCGGCAGCCGGTCCTCGAAGTCGATCTCCACCATCGCCGGCACGAAGCCATACGTGAAGTACGAGTCGGCGGCGGAGTACATCTGCACCTGGAGGTTGCAATGCTCCACGTAGCCGTTCACGATGCGGGTCCGCTTCTCCGCGAACTCCCGCGCCGCATCCGAACCGGAACGGTTCGAGTGGCAGTTGAACGCCGGCAGTGGGGCCATCACCTCAGCGAGATCACGGGCGGCAACGTCGACCATGTTCGCGACAATGCCCCGGTCGAACGGACCCTCAGGGAACAGGTCAGGGAACACGTCCCGCATGCGGCCCTGACGGACCGCCAGCACGTTCTGCATGCGCGTATCACGCTCTGTAGAGCGCGACTTAGTGCGCTCATACAGGCCGCGAATCTCCTGCAGGCTTGGTGCCACGTTAATCTCCCATGTCCTAGAACCCCACCGGGGTGAATGCGTGCTGCGCTTCCATGTCCAACAGGTTCACCGTCGTCTGACCGCGCCTGTCCCACGGCGTCGTGAACGGGTTGTTGATGTGGGTCCGCATGTTCGACGCCAGCATCACCCGGTCCTTGCACGCCAGCTCCGCGAACCACAGAGCCATCACGCAGTCCGTCTTCGTGGACTTCGGAAGGTCCGGTGCCCACGTCACCAACTGCTCCACCAGCGCCTTCGCCGCCTCGCTGAAAGCAGTCGACGGCAATTCGATCAACTGGGTGTCCTCTTTCCAGCCGTTGAACAGCATCGCCATAGCGGCGACACCGAACCCCGAGTCGTGCTTGTTCATGCCCGTCCAATGCGGACGGATCATCGTTCCCCGTGCCGCACAGAAGTTGTTCAACTCCCGGTCGTGGACCAGGAACCCTTGGAAGCCGTTCTTCTCGATCCGCCACTCCGCGATCCCGTACTTCACGGTCCAGTTCATGATCAGTTCCCGCATCTCCTCAGGCGTCGTACCCGCCTTGTTGTAGATGTCCAGAACGTAACGTTTGTGGCTTGCTACGTCCAAGCCAATAACGACCGCAGACGTGTGACCGGCAGTAGCAGGATCCAGTCCGGCGAGAATCGTCAGCCCGTCCATCCCGTTCGGGCGGCAGTTCACCATCCCGCGGGGGATCAGGCCCGTCATCCGGTTCCCGTTGATGCTCGCTTTCACCGCATCCTGGTCGAAGACGCCGTCATCAGGAACCTGACGCTGCATGTACACCATCGACCATGCTCGAGGGCTGACCCTCGCACGCTTCTTGTTCAGCCGCAGACCGTCCCACTTCGGGAACAGGCCGTCCGCGTCAGGCTCGAGGGCCTCACCCTTCGACCCCGCCTCCGGCTGATTCGACCTGGGCCACAGCGTCTCCCAGCCATCCGGCTTCTCACTGAAGTTCAGCACCGCCGGCATAGCCAGATACGTCCACGGGCTGATCTCGTCCGGGTAGCGCATCGGATCCCGCAGCTCGCTGTACAAGTCCTTCGCCGCGAGGCGAGTCCCCACGATCAGCAGAGCGCCCTGCGCTCCGATACGGGAGATCACCTCCGACTGGATCCAGTCGATCTGCTTCTCATACTCGTGGGCGTTCGTCAGATCCACGCAGTCATCCAGCACGATCAAGTCAGCTCTGGATCCGTAGACGTGGCCGCGGATGCCGAGCGCCTGGACCGTCGGGTCCTTCTCACCCGAGTCGCGCCCGTCCGGGTTCACGTAGATCATGTTCTGGTTCCACGCCTCAGCGTCCTTATCGAACCCGCCGGGCGGCGCGTAGCGCATCAGCATGTCCGCATACTTCGGATGCGTCAGGCGAGTCTTGATCGCGTACAGCATCTTCTGCGCCATCGCCAGCGTCTTCGACACCAAGATCACCCTGATGTTCGGATCCATAGCGATCCGGTACGTCACATAGTTGATCGTGATGCTCGTGGTCTTCGCATGCTCCGGGGGCATGTTCACCATGATCAGGTCCGGCTCGCCCTGCTCGAACGTCATAGCCGGATGCACCCACGCCGGACCCCTGCGCTCGATCAGGTCCACGACGTTCTGCATGTGCGGGAACACCGCCGCATCCATGAACTGACCCGACCAGTCGGAGAAACCCATCTCCTCACCAGCCACCGGGGCAGCCGTCTCACGCATCCGCTTGATCCGCTCCACCGCGGTCACGAACTCCGTGTCCTCACGACGCCACTTCTCATACGTCGTCCGCGTCCTACCCGCCGCACGCAGGGACTGCTCGATATTCAGCCCCGACTGGAACATCGCCAGGAAGCGCTTCTTCGCCTCCGCCGGCGTCTCACCAGCCTTACGACCAGGAGCAGCCACAGAGGTACTCCGATCTACAAAATCACGGGGGCGGGGGGAGGGACCTATTCAGAAAAATCCAGCGGCCCTAACTATGCGTCGGCGATCGACCGAAGCCGACGCCCTATACAGGTAGTACTAGTAGACAGTCAGAACTCTGCGGGGGCCGAAGGCCCACCAGTAGGAGTAGCCCAGATAGACAGAAGCGCCGCCCCAGAGGGCGGCTACTGTTAGTACTAATAGGGGCGCAGGCAGTTGTTTTACTCTCTAATAGGTACTTCCCCAGAAAAGTTGTCACCCGTGACACCAAAACAGAAAATGTGACGCAACTCACAAATAATATAGGGTCAAAATAGGACAATACGGTACAGGGGTCCAGAATACAACAAACACCCGTCACTGCCCTTAGTTGCATAGTGGGGTACGTGGTTTTAAACAACGCCCGGGTCAAGCCTGCACGCATGCTACACCCAAAACCCTAAGCTGACGCCGGCAACTTACCAATGTCAACGTACCCAGCAGTGGGGTAGGGTAGGGACTATTGCCATAGTCCTCCCCCACCCCTACCCCTACCTATATGTGCGCGCGAGAGGGTCACTCTCCACCATCTACTAGTACGCGCGAGCCATGATGCATGCATGCTACAACCTGGACTTACACTGTAAGTCTGTGATCGGGGAGACTAGTGAGAGTCGATTAGACTGATTGGTCTAGGTGGGGGGCACGGCTGTGCTGTGCCATTGTCACGGTTTGGTAACGATGCTGTGTGTCCTGCCGTGAGGGCTTGACATGGCATGTGTAGTAGTCCA
>ERZ869921.758-NODE-758-length-16113-cov-18.039046_pt1 | contig 16113 bp, 19 predicted proteins | sample MGYA00579310_ERZ869921 | MGnify/ENA primary metagenome ERZ869921 (study PRJEB32216, sample SAMN09231816) | wastewater metagenome | place: USA: Maryland | collected 2016-06-21 | study: EMG produced TPA metagenomics assembly of the PRJNA472060 data set (Reclaimed...
AAATAACTTGAAATGGTGCTTCAGTTGTTAATACGTTTATTTTTCTATCTTGTAATGAATTGTTATAGGCATCTTTAGCAGCTTGAGCTTGCTCTTTTGCCTTTTCTTCCATCTTGAGAGTTTGATAATTGCCGTATGTAGAAGAAGCAATAGCAGCTACCGCATACCATTGTCCTGTAACTGCTGCCGCAGCAATTGTAATTAGCTGTACAGGGTTTTTTAATATATTGGTGGCTGCTTTCCAAAACTTTCCCATTTTTATCCCTGTCTTTGAAACTGAACAGATAACCAAGTAGTAGGCTCAGTTATTAATCTTTCTACGTATTCAAACCCTTTATCGCCAGGCACTCTAACTTGTTGTTGAGCATTATTCATCCGATACGTTTTTAATCTTCTTAAAGCGTGCATACCAGTTTCGCATTTTAGATTAACTGCACCAGTAACGCCATCATCGCCTACATCTGTAGCAATAGTCATTGTGTCCATGTAACCATACCAACGCAACATAGGATCACCCAATGGCTTAAAGTTATCATCTAATACACACATATATATTGAAGCAGGCAATCCACGATAATTGCTTGGATCCTCTAACGCCAAAGAAAGCATTGCAGCAGATACAGGACTCAGAGAAATGTTGAGAGCTTGTGACTCTAGGTTAGATGATTCTTCCATTGTGGAAACAGTAGGCGTAATGTTCATTGACTGCCACACCTGACCATCCCACTCAATAGACTGTGACCAATTAGTAAAATATACGTCACCATCAGCAAACTCTAACTTGATGAGGTAAAGAATTGGTATTTGTCTATCAGTTAATCTTGTTCCGATTGAGCCTTCATCTATCATGCTTGCCAATCCTCAATTAAGTCTAGCGTAAATCCTTGTACCTTATCGCCTTCATAATCCCATCCCTGTCTTGGGTTGGCTAATCTAAATAATGCTTTAGGCTTATCGTAAACAACGTCTGCTCCTAAAGAATGGTTTGAACGCAATGGTGGTTGAATATTAACAGTAACGCTACCACCGCTAACAGTTGCATCATCTGTAACCATTACTACTTGCTGATATTGGCCTTCGCCAACGCCTAACCAATCACCAGCTTTTAATGTCTGACCATTTGTGCCACCGCTAATTGTCAAAGTATCGTCACCAGCATCAGCAGCACTACCTAATGTCAAGAATCCAGTAATTGTGCCTTTAGGTGTAGGTCTGCCTACATCCCACAAAGCCAATTGATTAATCTGTCCCTTTAGTTTCATTAGCAATGCCTTAATAGCACCAGTATCAGCTTCGTTCATTCTCTCTATTTCTACTGATACTTTCCACCTAGGTAGGCCATAAACTACGCCTTGACTTGCTCCACTCATAGGGCTTGTATGCGTTAAGTCCATGCGCATCTGCTCCCATCGCATACGAGTAATCCAAATGTTACTTGGAAAGGTAATAATGCTCATGTTCTAATCCTTACTTGTCCTCTATTGATTCTGTCTACCAATTCAGCCTGACCTTGTTGAATTGCTCTTTCAACTAAGCCTCTTACTTGTGATTGATCAGTACGAGAATCTATATTGATAACTGGTGAATATGTGATATTGCTTGTTCCTGAGCCACCTGCAGCAGGGTTATATTCAGCAGGCACTACAGCTTCGCCTTTATGCAATGTTGCTTGGAATCCATCATAAGGCACATAGTTTGTACCTGTAGCCATTGGGAATCCTGCATCTTGAGCAGCCAACATAGCTGTTTGTTGTGAGCCAATGTTAGTGCCATAAGAAAGTGCCGTTCCTGCATTGCCAAACATATTTAATGCTGAAGCGCCTAAATTAAAAAGTGACCCACTACCGCCACCACCCAATCCCAATGCACTATACAAAGGTTTCATCAAAGTCTGACGAATAATTAGTCGAGTAATATCTTGCATCATGGCATCAATCATTGACTTAAATGATAGTTTGCCAGTGCTAAATGCACTTACCATTGCATCTTCAATACCTTTAAATGCGTTACTAAATAATGATTCTGTAGACTTAGCTACATTGGTTAAATCATCTAAATATGCTCTAGTTGCTTTCTTAGCACCATATTCAAATGTTCTTGATTGTGCATCATTGACTTGCTCTAAATTCTGTTTCTGCAAGAATAATAAGCGTGCATTTTCCTTGTAAGCCTCAGCTTGAGCAGGTTGGATACCGATAGTATCTTTAGTTAATTGAGCCTCTAACTTACGAGCATCAATTAACTGTTTATGTTGCAGTGCAGTCATGCTAACTGCTTTACCTTCTAACTGGAGCAAATCAATCTCTCGCTGTTGCTCTCTAGTGTATTCAATAATCTTTTCTGTAGAACGTGCTGCATCTCTAGCAACAATTAAGTCACTTAATAATTGAACTTGTTGCTGATCTAATCCTAATCCTGCACGTTTAGCCTGAGCCTCTAACTCAGCTAACATTATTCCACGTTCACGCTCTGCATTAGATACGCCAATGTATTTAGCTTCTGCTTGTAATGCTTCAATTCGTTGCTGTAAGGTAATGTTAATTGACTCTTGCTTCTCTCCACCTTGCATAGCACCACTAAAATCGCCACGCATTAACTTTTGTAATCTTTGTAAAAACTCCTCACGCTGACGAACTTGTTGTTCAGCAGTCATCATGGCACTGTCTTTGCCTTGGCCTTGGTAGCCCTCTGAACCAGGGATCCCTTCTTGACCTAACAATCCACGTTTTACTAATAAGTTTGCATAGGCTTGACGAGCTTCTTGTGCTGCAATCTCAGCTAAGGCAGTCTGTAACTCTAATCTTTCTAATAAACCTTGTTTGGCTTCAGCGTTGGCCTTGCGGAAAGCAATAACCCATTCTTCAACATAATTTGCTGACTTAGTAGTAATTAACTTAGTTGATTCTGAAAACTGATCAAAGATGTCTACAGTCTTGCGTAGCTCATCATTTGCAGTCTTTTGTACTTTAGTTGCTTTATCTAACTTTGTAGCAAATAAGTCTAGGTTAGTAATGATAATGCCTAGACCAGCCGCAGCCACACCAGCTACTACACCAATCAAACCAAAACCTGATAACAACTGAGGCAACTGTTGGCTTAATGAAGTGGTAATTGATGTACCACCTTGAACCTGAACTAAGAAGTCTTGTAACTGATAAGAAGCATTACGGATGTTACCGCCCATACCCCTGTATGATGCATTGATCTTAGCATTAGATGTCTCTACTTTTTCGTTAGTAGCTACTAATCTTTCGCCTGCATCTTTTACGGAGTTGAGGTCTGTTTTAGCCTTTTGGACTCCTTCGGTACTTATTCCAATCTTAATATCAGCCATGATGCCCCCAAATTACATTGGTTTATTTTATCTTCTTACTTGAGTTCTGACTATCCTTTATTTTACTGAGTTCTGCAAGCCATACTTGATCTACCTTACGCAGAGTTTTAATTTCCCAAGGTGTTGGCTTTCTACCAGTTAAATACGCCCAAGCCTGTATATCAACAAATTGTATAGGATTGGCACCAAATCCGTTACCAGTCCTTTGAGCGTTCAATTCAATAAACCAACCCCAAAGATAAATGAGCGAATCCTCCATCTCAGGCTGTATCAGGTCAGGATGTTGCTTTCCTGTCCTTTCACTAAACTTGGTTAATAAATCGTATTTTGTGTTTCCCTGATCATCAGCAACGTGCATCTTCAGGTAATACTTGCAGAAGTTGCACAACTGCTCCGTCAGGGAGTCAAAAAATTTGCTCTATCTGCAATCGCTACGTCAATCTGTTCTTTAATCCAATTGAATCTGCTATAGACCATCTTTACATTGGCCTCTGAGAACGGCAAATCCTGACCGTCTAGCATCATTCCATCCCAATCTAATGTGCAAGCCACTAGAATAGAGTCTGACTGCTCCTGAGCGTTCTCCATGCGTTGAGCCATAGTTTTATTAGACTTCATATCATCTAATGTTTTACGCTTAAATTCTTCACTGAGTTGTGTAAACTTTGTGGAATCTTTGCCTACAATCTTGATTCGGCCTGATAATTCCTCGCCAGTTGCAGGGTGCTTAAGTGTAATCCATGCCCCATCGTTACTTGCCTTGGTTAAATCTAGTGATGCTAAGTCCATCTTTTTCCCCTGGAAATACTAAATGGGAGTCTCAGACTCCCTATTTAGCGATTAATAAAACTTATTAAGACAATGAGCTATCAACGATAACTATTGTTGTTTGCTCTTTCACTGTTGAACCATCAGCCAAAATACCTGCTGAGAAGTTGCTTGCCAAGCTAATAGCTGTACCATCGGCACTCTTATCAGCAGAGTTAATCTTGATGTTTGGCAACTTAATAATCACAAAGTCGCTGTCTGCTGAACTGTTTTCAAACATATACACAAACAATGGAGCTTCAGCTTCAGCATCAAAGTCACCCAAGATTGCTGCATCTTCAAACAATGCTGACATAGATCCTGATACAACTACTGAACCAGTAAATACGTCAGGAGAGATGTTTGAGCCAACTACTGACTTAACTTCTGCGCCTGCATCAAGTGTCAAATCCAAGCTAGTCAATACCACTGAGTCTACGCCATCGTATGACAACAAGCCCATAGTACCTGCTAGGATTTCGCCTGAAGGTGCTGCTGTTGGTGATACGAAATACTGGCTAGTTGCATAAGCTGCATTGCGACCTAAGAAACCAAAGTTTACAGTTGCATTGCCGTTAGCAGGGATGCTGATAGCCATAGAGCTAACTTTGCAGTCTGTATCACGCTCTGATTGAGCAATATCATCATTCCATTCTTCAATAGTGAAGTAGTCGTTTGTATGACCAGTAGTAGGAACTGACAACTTTTTACCTGGCACTGCTACTGTTACGGTAGCACCAGCAGCTTCAGTTGTTACTGTGCCAATCCAAGCATCAGCAGCATATACCATACTTAATGCAGATACTGAAGTTAAGCGGAAGTTCTTATTGTTGTTGCCTGCGGCAACGAAACCTGTTGCACGAACAATGTCACCTACTTTAAAGCCATCAGTAACAAATGAGCCACCAGAACGGCTAATTGTACGAGTAGATCCATTAATACCAATTGTAATTACTGCGCCTGTAGTTGCGCCTGTATCAAATGTGTCACGCAATGCGCCTTCTAGCAACATTGTGTGGCCACCAATCTGAAACTCTTGATCAATAGTTTTGGTCACAGAGCGTGTGCCATGTGATGCATTTTGACGTTGTTGATCTGTACGAATCGTGTTGGATTCAAAGGCTTCTTTAGTCAAGCCACCTGATAATCCACCATCACGATAGTTGTATGTTTTGCCATCGCCTGAACCAGCAATAGTGCCTAAGCCTGATTGTTTGCCGATAAAGACTTTGCGTTTGATTTGTGATGCAATAGTCATGTCTTACTCCTAAATAAATATATTAGCCATATAAGGGATGCTGACTGCTACGACCCATCTATCCCCATCAATCGTACCTCTATTAATTGAGGGGGTTGAATCAATCATCACAGTAACGCTATCTCTTGTAATTGTAGTGCCTCTTTTAAATCTTGTGCGTATATTTTCAGCCATTGTTGCACAATTTGCCGATCCTGCGTTAATTGGATAATGCAAAGTTACCTGAAATATACCTAATTCTCTATGAAGTTCTGCACCAATACTAGGGTTCTCAGTAGTAGCAGGCAATAGGTTTACTACCTGAAATGCAACCCCACTAGTAGGTGAAAACTGAGCATTTTCATAAGAAATGCCTAAAGCACCTGACATAGTAGCCAAATGATTTTCTAACGCTGCACGAATCTTAACAATGCTCATTATCTGTACCTATTCCCTCTACCGCCTGTATTTACTTTCATGGCGGCACCTCTAAATATAGAATCAAATTCCCTTAATGATACCCTAACCATACCTTGAGGAGCTTTAAGTTTTGACTTTCCATACTCAATATCTTCAGCATACTCTACGTTATTAGCAATCCAAAGCATCTTGTTATTCAATGTCCATTTACCAACATTGGCCTGACCTTCTGATATAGTGTTTTGCTTATCAGGATCAACGCCTGCTCTTTCACTAGTTTCAGGGTTATCAACACTGACTTGCCAGTTATAAGCCAAATGACCTGTATCGACTGGTGTCTTTAATACAATTGCCCTAAATAAACCCAAAGCTGCAAACTTAACTGTATCCTCAGCCTTATCCTGAGCTTCTTGTATCTCTTTTTCCAAATCCACCGAGAATTGCGTTCTTCGTGCCATTATTTATTGATAATGCAGTTATAGACAGCGTTTAACTCACCGCTAGAAATAAAACTAACCATACTGATATTCCAGTCGGCACCATCAATTGTTATCTTATCGTTTGGAGTAGGTGCAAACCCTAATTCTTCAGCACTTAGCATAGCAATAACCTGATCAATTCTGTACTGGCCTGAAGCCAATTGAGTTTCGTCAGGATTCTGCAAGATGGTATGAACGGTAGAACTGGCCGTAGTCACCGCTACGCTACCAGTCGTAGGATCATAAGCACCCTGAGTGATACGCTTAAATGTCACTTCTTTGCCGTAGGATTGCAACAAATTAGTTGCAAGCGACCTCATTCTTGCATCAAGTGTCATGCTCTATCCAATTTGGCCATTGCGCCAGTTTCACCAAAATCTAACATTGGCATCAACAAATTATCAATTGCACGATACATCTTATATGCTTTACCACTATTTGTATCGTACTCAACCTCTAACTGACCAATCTTCTCACGCTTAGTTAATCTGTCTGTGTCAGGTGCCAAAGTCATTGAGTTTGCTTTAAGAGCCAATTCAGCACAAGCAACTTTAACTTCACCAGGAACTGAATCAGAATCGTAATAAGCGTATACAGCTTCAGTGTCAAGACGAGGGACAAGATAACGAGGCCAATCAAGAGCTTGATCATCAGTTTTACGAACACCAGCCCACCTCATTCTATAAGTTTGTACCATGTAATTAGTTGCCTTACGCAATAGCTGTTCTTTGACAGTTGTGGTCAAAGTAGCCCATGAAGCATTGCCTAAATTACTATGATATGTATCAGCATCAGCAACTGAAATATAACTTTCAGAATCTACCTTAGCTGTACCATCTTCTACAATTAAACTCATTCTTCCACCCATTCCAAAAATCCATGCACACTAGAGCCTGATATTAAGGTGTTATCAGCAAAAAAAGCTATACCTTCACCAGGAGCCAATATAAAACCTTGATTATTGTCAAAGTGAATAGCTACTGGCGCTCCTGTATTCTTTGATGAAATAGAGCCTTCCCAAAAGTATTCATATTGAGTTACACCTGTCATTGTCAATCCACCTTGATTGCGCAAGACTGACATTTTTGAATCTTCATCTTGAGTATTGTATTTGGTAACGCCTAGTGATGATCCACCGCTAGGCGTACCTTTAATACGCTTGATGCCATAAATAGAATTACCAGTACCGCCTGCATCCGCAGAATCTAATTGAATATTCAATGTTTTAAGACGAATAGACTTAGTATCTGTATTAACAAATACTTGAAAAACAGTATCTTCAGTAAAGGTGGTAGGAGTAATTGCTACTCGGCAACAATAATATTTCATTTTTTAACCCAACCGTTTAGTTTCCAATTTTCCACCTCATCAGGGTGAACATCAGCGCTTCTTGGCTCAGGATAAGTCTCATCACGAACCATTGCAACTGCTGTTACCTTTTCTTTGGTGGTTTCTTTGATTTCTTCTTCCCGTACATCTTGCACCTCAACTGGTTCAATTACTTTTTTAGGTCTAGCCATTTTACTCTTTCCTTATAAAAAAAGGGGTAGCCTTTTGAGCCACCCCTTCATTATCACATATTGTGATTAGCCTAACAATGTTGCTACAAATTCAGGCTTCCATACTTTTGCACCGTATAAGCAAGAAACCTTGATGTTGCGCATCATGTTACCAGCATATACAGATACATCGTACACTAGACCTGAAACTGGGTCTTGAACTGTCATTGAATCAATAGCAGCATCTTGACCTACACCACGACCTGCGATTGGGCGGCATACCAACTCAACAGCAGCTTGGTGGAACGCTACGTTACCAGTGTATGAATCAACAACTGTCATTGCAACGCCATCAGCCAAAGTCTGACGTAGGCCAGGAGCAGCGATAGTTAATGAACCACCTGACAAGGCAGTAGTAACAACGTACTTGTTGCTGTCACCAGCAAAAGTAACAACGTCACCAGCCAATACAGTACCTGAACCAGTGTCTACAGCGATAGTAGTTGTACCTACAGCGTAAGTAGTACCAGTGTTAGTAACATAAGAAGTACCAGTACCCTTAGTGTGTGCAGCAATACCAGCAGATTCCTTGAACATCAAGCCTTGCAAGTCAAGCAACTGACCTTGACGTAGCAATTGTGCGCCACCAGCTTCGTTTACTTTCTGTAAAGAAGCCAAGTTGCGTAGCTTAACGCCAGCAGCAGAGTTGATAACCAAAGTTGCACGACCATCTTGAGGCATACCGTTGTCTACCAAAATACGGCGTAGTTCAGCTACTTCGTTGAAGTTTGAAGCAAATGGTGTTGTACCAGCAGTACCAAAAGCACGAGATGCACCGTTTTTAACAGTAACACCAAGAGATGCTTCGATAGAGTTAGTAATTGCACGCATAGCTTGAGCAACTTGATCACCGTAAACTGTCTCATATCCAGCACCGTTTTGTAGGTGTTTGATATCTTCGCCAGTGAACGGAATATCTACTTCAGCATAACTATCAATAGCCAATGTCTTGTTGTCTACAGTTTGATATGTAGGCTCAGGCAAAGCCATAGATGGGTTATAGCTTGTAGCTACAGTTGCTTGACGTGTGAAAGCTGAACGAATTGTGTCACCCTTAGCAGCACGTACTGACTCTGTTGAGTTAATAGTTGCTGAAGGGATGATACCAACTTGCTCACGACCAACGATGTCGGCTGCTTTAAAAATGTCTGCTGCTAGGTTTGTTAATACGTTACTCATGTGTTTCTCCTAATTTAATCAATTAATTTACCGCCATCCTTCAAGAAGCCTGCTTTCTCGGCAGAACTAATCTTGTCAAATTGCGCTCTAGGCATGGTCTTTCCACCACCGCCTGCATTTCCACCGCCAGTTGAACCGCCACCTGAGTTACTTGGCGCAGCTACAAAATGCTTGCCTTCGTCACTCTTTGACCATTCACTGACATAATCAGATAAAGTCTTGTCTCCGATAATTGCTTTACGCTCATCACCTTCAACTCTAACTTGTACCTGACCACTAAGCATTGATTTAACAGCTTTTAGATGTGCTGGATTGGTTACGCCAACTTTCAACAACTCAGCTTGCAATCCATTATCAACTAACAATCTGCTTGTAAAACTATTCTCAGCTTCAAACATCTTCTTAACTTTCTCAAACTCAGTTTGAGTAGTTTTCGCAATTTTGCTTGCTTCCGCTAATTTGTCTCTAGTAGATTCAAGTTCAGCCTCAAGTGCTTCATACTGCTCAGGCTTGATTTCTTGACCTTTCTTCAACTTCTTAACTTCTGCAAGTAACTCATCACGTTTTGAAATAAGACCTGATGTTTCACTTTCTACTGCTGCTTTTACTGCTGATTTAATAGCTTCTTGCACCTCGGGTGCGTTCAAATCAATACTCATTTTGATCTCCGATCTAGTTAGGACACTGTCCAAAATTTACTGCTATACAAATTATGTAACTATTTTTCGTATTGTGCAACAGTCTATAAATCTCTTAATGGTATGGGGTTACCAGTTTGATCTATTAATTGCACTAATGAAATCTTACCTTCTCTCCACAACTCTGCTTTACCTTTACCCAAAACCTCATTTTGGAACTCTTTGCTTTTGCCTTCCAGGAAAGTCTTGAATGTTGTATCTTCAGGCACTTGGCCATCCATACTTGATCTTGTGCTTTTAGGCATATCAGCAACATTTAGCCCTAATTCTTTAGCAGTCTTTAGGACAGGTATGTACATACTGCGACAATTCCAATGGGCAGGTAAATCTCTATATGGCAAAGATGTTTTGCCCAATGGCTTATTGTCCATATCGTAGAACGAGCCATCGTATGCAATGCAAGAAATGGAAGTTCGATTATCAAGCACAGCCACATACAGCTTGCCTTTAATGACGCTCTTGTTTTCTTCATACATCAACTCCCTTGCACCTGACGATACTGTGTGAACAGCAGTTCTTACCAAAGCCTCAGCATTTCTCTTGCCAATAGCCATTTGTCCTCTTAGTCGCTCAACAATACTACCAATACTCTCGCCTTGTCCATATCCCATGCGAATTACGCCAGCAAACCTAAAGTACATATCGGCAGATTGTCTAGCCCACCAGTCTTTATTAGGGGCGCCTTGAATCATCGTCTCATCGGCTAACTTAGCTAATTGATTGGCAGTAGGCAAAGATGAGAATAAATCAATTGTAGTAATCCTATTTATCTCATCTTTAACATAATTAGCCTCTGACTCAGCTAAGTCTTTGTAGTCCTGACTAGTCATCTGACTAGTCTGTTTGTAGTAATCGGCTACTGTTTCCTTAATGACTTTTAGCTGATTATTCAGTCTGTCCTTGCGCCAGTTAGAAATATTCTTACCTTCTAGCTTGCCTACAATGTCATTCTCTAGTTCTGTCAGCAATTCAATTACTCGCTTACGCAAGTCGGCATCAAACCGATTAAGGTTCAATTCACGACTTACGAGCGAATCAAAGATTTCGTCAGGAGCGTTCATGCACTAAGTCTAGGCGGCTGATTAGCAATACGAGACTGTTCTTCATCAAAGGTCACATACTCATCCATTATTTCTCCAACCTTCAAGTTGTAGAACAATGTCTGATCACTGATAGCACCTTGTTGCCATGCCTGAACCAATGCTTGCAAGTCTTGTGCGTTCAATGGGCTATCCAAGTAATCTTCGTTTAAGCTAATAGTTGCTGGTTCTGTACCTTCCCAGTCAGCAATAATCTGCAATGCTTTATTTAAACCTTGGCTTACCGCATTAGTAATCGCACTAAGAATCGCACCATCACCAGCGTGACGCATACGCACTGTATCAGCAGCTTCACTTTGCTTTTTCTCAGGTGCCAACATTCTTGCACCCAAAATAGCTAAGTTATCTTCTTTATCTTTTTTGATGTTTCTTAGGGTATCAAGACCCTGGCCTGTAAACTCCAAATACTTGGCGTTAGCACTAGGATCAGGGAAAATCCAAGCTGAAGAACTACCAATCCTAAATACATCATTTTCATTCTCTTTCGTATATCCACTAACTACAGCAGTAGGCAGTCCAGTGAAATGAGCGCCATGCTCTAAGTCAGCAGTTGTTCTGTAGTGACTCAAATTCAATGTAGCCAAGTCATACATTGGTGGTTTATCAGGTGACATATAGACACCTCTTGCGTTCATACAGATAAATGGAATTGCATTAATCGTCTGACCACGCATAGTCGGCACAATCGTCTCAACAACGACCCATTCTTTATCGCCACGCTGATTCTTAATCTCACGATACACTTCTTGCATATACACGCCTTCACGCAATAGCAAGACACGAATCTGCTCAATTTCTTCTGATTCAAACTCGTTTACATACTCTAATATTTCTTCCTTTAAGGCAATCATCACTGGTTGCATCACATTATTGATGCGCTCCATACGCCAGTTGATAATTTGTTCTGCCTCATACTTCGTTACATAAGGGCGCAGATTTTGTTGTGCAAACTCAGCCAATGTAGCAGGCGTTTGTTCAACTTTTGGATATTCAACCAAGATACCCATACGGCCAATGCCAACTAATTCTCTTGTAATTTGCTCTGCCAATTCATCAAGACCTGTGTTATCCAAGGTCATATCATCGACAATGTTTTGCATCCCAGCAGGAGCGCTAATTGTAGGCGCCTTACGGAATATCATTCCTACCAATCCATCCACAGTTCTTGCAGTGGCATTGTAGAAAGGCGCTCTCATTACATAAGCGTTGTACTCGTCAATTGTTTGACCTGTTAGCTTAGGTAAATATGTTTGGCCTTCTTTGTGTACTTTATCTTCACCCTCTAGTACATCTTCCATTACTTCCCATTCAGGGTAATGTTCATCGTATTCTTCGTGAGTTGTATTCGGTTTCATCTATAGCCCCATTAACTTCATTCTCTGAACCGCAACCCCCTGGATTGGGTGTTTGTATGCTAAAAAGTATCCTGCCGCATCTACTACGTGGTCTAAGCCTGATTTCTTATCAGGATCACCATTCGTATCATACGCCTGTCTTTCAAATGATTCAGTTAAAGATGGGCAACGATCAGTATTCACTTTCAGCTTACGGACTCCATTATTATGGATTAAATTATTCACTGCAAGTATTCTATCTCTAACGCCTGGATTACGTGCATTAACTAAGACGTTAAATCCAGCCCCTCTTAGCAAACTTAGGTCACTTACAGAAGCATTTTGTGACTTTCTCCATCCACCTGAAGCATCAGGATAGATATATATCGGATGGCCTGCATCCTTAAACGGCTTAATCAACTGAATCATCTTCGGAGTATCCAAGACCTTCGTAAACTCCAAAATAGCTGTTGGCATTGCATCTCTATACACAAAACATACAGCAGCACCCTGTCCCACGTTAAAGTCCATACCAAAGTGCAAAGGTTCATACGGTTTTATCTCAGCATTAGTATGATTATCAAATCTATGGAAGTCAGGATAAACAGATCCCTGAGTCATATTCACAAAATGACCATTTAAGTACGCTTCCAGTAAATGCTCAGGGTAACTATCTTTCAGTGACTGAATGTAATCGTCAGGCAAATTATGTGCGTTACTATAAGTAGAGGCACGATAAATCTTGTAGTCAGGAGTCGGATTCCTTTCCCACCTCTCATACACAAACTTAAATCCTTCAGGAGTAGTCGTTACTCCCACTGTATTGACTGCGCCATCTTCCTTCTTTTGACGATTACGAGCAATAATAGCTCTCCAAGCATCTCTAGCTTTTTGAATCGGCAAAGTATCCAATTCATCCACTACAGAATCAGCAACCTCATAACCCACGATTCGTTCAGGACTATCCAAAGTACGAAATATAATCTGCCCACCAGCTAAATGCAATATCTGATCCTGTTTATTCAACTGATAATCAATACCGTTCTCGCCCAATATCTCCATAAATCTAGGATATGCAATTTTGCTCACCAAGTCATAAGTAGGCAAATACCAAGCAACGTTATTCTTTGGGTACTGAAACTTCAGCCTCATAATGCGCCAAATACCAGCATTAGTCTTACCTGAACCAAATCCAGCCACAAAAGCTGGAAACTTCTCTTGTGCCATAACAAATTGGCTTTGAGGAATACTTAGATTAACGTTTAGTTCCATAATACCCTAGTAAATTAGTCGGAATTGCAATATTGCATACTCAAAATATCAACAAACTGATTTTGTATTTTTTTTGGGTGGAAATAGGTGATTTATTGGGTACCCCCCTATTTATAAACCACCCCCCCTTTTTTATTCTCTGCTCTCAGCCTTGACTTCAACATCTACTATGTCATTGCTATCCACATATTCGACTTGCCTGCTCATATCAACGGCATTAAACACTATAGACGTAGGAACCTTATGCTCAACTGTCTTATTAATATCCTGAGGTAGTAACTTAGCGTATAGATTATAGAAATGCGTAGGATTCTCTTTAGCCCATTCAGCCATAGCCTTAGCTCCACCTAGCTGCTGAAATACCTGTATGACATTATCTTTGACAGTAGTAGATATCTTATTAGGAGTACCCTTAGGTCTACCCCCCATTTTCTTACCTTTTAAGTGTTCACCCCTAGGCATATAACTCCACAATATATAAACAATGAAAAAAGTGATTTGGCTCAGTTTTGCTAGTATTGAGCGACTGGGGGGTGGTGTTCGGGTGAAAGCCCCCTTAGCCTATACTGATCAAATACTTAACCAATTGGCCATAATGTAGCATGAAATGGTTGATTTTCTGAAATAGTATTTAACATAAAATGCGTTATACGCAAAAGAATAGTTTTTATTAAGGCGGCCAGCTAATAAACCATAATATATTTTTACACTTTCCTAGCTTTCCACTTTTGATAGTTTAAGTATGAATTGTTTATTCATTCATGCCTTGTTATCTATTCTCTGATTCTTAGCTTAGTCTTATCTTATCTAGGTTTAAGTGATATTTGCTTTCTTATGATCTATGTATGAATTGGGTATTTATCTTATGTATACGCTCTATGTATTCTTACTATGTATTGATACTTATGTTTACTTTCTTATGTCTTATCCTTTTGGTAATTCTTATCTAATGTTTTGTTTTACCCTATATGAATGAATGGTTTTTAGAATGGGTATGGCTTGCCGTTTTCGCTTATTTGTAGATCCTAAACTTTCTTACATTGTGAAATAAAACACCCTATTATTTGTTGATATATTGTTGATAATTTGTTGAGTATTGCCTATACTTATCACATAGCAGCAATTGATCAATGTCTTACTTTTTAGGGGTTTTAATATGTCACTTACTGAAAAAACAATTCTTCACTTAGGCGTTTTACTTTATACAGTTTTTGCCTTTACTGAATACGGCTTATCTAAGGGTGCGCCAATTATCGCTATACCTGTTTTTATGGCTTACATTGTGGCCGTATCTTTTCAGGTGCTAGATCTTATCCATACTAAAAAGGGGGTTTAATTATGTTTCGATCAATTCTTGAATACATTGGCGGCTTATTAGTAGCGTTTTTGTTTTTAGCTATGTTTTGGGTATCTTTCTTTTTTGATAACTTAGATTTTTTACGATAAGGGGTTTTATATGACTATTGCAACAACTACAAATAATCAGGCGTTTTTTTACGTTGATGGTATCCCTACAAAGGGTTTATGGGTTGATCTTGATGAGGTTGATGGCTGGGATACAGTGGCCGCCTTACTATCTGAAAAATACCCCAATTCTGATATTGATGAGATTTTATGCGCTGATATTGAAGGCATTGGCCGCCATTTTTACGCTTCAAATTGTGACAGCTTTAGTATGAATGAGTGGCTTGAATTTAAAGAAAGTATGGCCAGCACTCATTTAGATCTTGAGATTGTGGCCGCCTTTTTAGAATGTTTTGGAAAATATGGGGATATTGATATATCAGCAATAGAAGATCAATATTATGGCCAATATGATTCTTTTGACGATTTTGTTTATGCCTTTGTTGATGATACGTGCGCTCTTGAGGGTATGCCTGATCACTTGCACTCATATTTTGATTATGCAAAATATGGCAATGATCTTAGTTACGATTTTTCAATATCTAATGACGGCCACGTTTTTAGATCTTGCTAAGGGGCGGCAATATGACTAATTCACAATTACATAGGGCGCTGGCCTTTGCATATGGCCGCAAGGTTATAACTGGCCAGCAATTAAAAGAATTGATTAAGATTTTTCAAGTAGTTTAATTTTTTCACTTACAAAAGGGGTTTTTATTATGAATACATTTAACGTTAGATTGTCTCAATTGCACGCTATGGCCTTATTAGGCGGTGATCAAGATATTAGATATTATTTAAATGGCGTGCGCATTGAGTTTAATTATGACAATACCCGCCTTGTCGCTACTGACGGCCACAAATTAGCTTTATTAAATACAAAGGCGGAAAATCAAGGCGTAGGATCGCTTACTATACCTAGTGATTTTATTAAGCAATTGCCAAAAAGTAGCGCAAAATATGATCCTACAATTGAAATTTCACAAGATCAAAACACGCCTACAAAGTGGATCGCTGCCGTATCAATGAGTGATACAAGATCGTTTTTTGAAATTGAGGGTAATTATCCCGATTATTCAAGAGTTTTACATGGCATTAAAACAAGTGGCGCCCCTGGCTTATTTAATGATGAGTATTTAGGCCAATTCAAAAAAGCTGGCTTGCTTTTAACTAAACTAAGCAAAAAACACTTTTTCCCTGTAATTATTCATAATGGCAGTCAAAGCGCCATTATCCAATTGCCTACGCTATTGGATCAATTTGTAGGCGTGATTATGCCAATTAGAGACG
>ERZ869921.759-NODE-759-length-16106-cov-6.533425_pt1 | contig 16106 bp, 35 predicted proteins | sample MGYA00579310_ERZ869921 | MGnify/ENA primary metagenome ERZ869921 (study PRJEB32216, sample SAMN09231816) | wastewater metagenome | place: USA: Maryland | collected 2016-06-21 | study: EMG produced TPA metagenomics assembly of the PRJNA472060 data set (Reclaimed...
CGGCCCGTCACCGGCGGGCGGGCCAGCAGCACCGCCGCCGACCCACAGAAAGGCTCCACGTAGCCGCCGACGTCGCCGAGCGCATCCCAGATGATCGGCGCCCCGCGACGCTTACCGCCGAAGTATGGAAATGGTGCAGTCAGAGGCGTCGTCATGCCGCACCGCCAGGCACGTCGATCGCGGCGGCGACGTCACGCCGCCACACGAGACCGGGTTGTGGGAGGCGAAGTCGTGTTCGCTGAACAGGGCGTCGAAGACCGGTTTGGTGATCAGATGCTGAGACAGCATGCTGATCGCGTCGTCGGCGCTGATGGAGTCGTTGAGGTTGTCCCGCAGCCCGTCGACGAACTTGCCGAACTCTGCTTCGATGGCTGGATCGCCTTGGGCGAGAATCGCTTTGATGCGGGTGATCTGTGCTGCGGAGATGTCGGCGACGTCGTGGGCCCAGTCTTCCCAGTAGGCGGGGGATCGGGGGGTGGTCATCACGAGAGTCATTGCCTGTCATCGGATTCCGTTTCTGTTGTCTCATTGCCATGCAATGGATATTGTACCTGATTACTACCCAATCTGCCACTGATTGCCATGGGTGCACGGCCTGCGTGTCAGCGCCGATGCGAACTACCCCGATGTCATCTCCACCCGACTCGGTGGTAGGCCCGGATTTCAATCTCTAGTTCGTCAGGCATGATATGGATATGGCACGCACACGCAGCATCCCCGAGCCGTGGTACTCGGCAATGGCGAAAGCCGGGTTCACCGGAGTCGCCGACGAACCTGTCATTAACAGGCTCTCTGCCGAGTCCGGTCTTGCGCAGACCACCATTGCCAACATCATCGACGGCAAGACCCGACCCAAAGCCCCGGCAATTATCGCGCTGGCCGGGGCGCTGGGCCGGACGCCGCAGACCGTAGCCGGATGGTGCGGGCAAGCCTGGGGCCGACCGACACCCAATCGCACACTGCCCGCTGACGTTTCCAAGCTCACGCGCCGCGAATGGAAGGCGGCCCTGGAGTTGATTGCCTGCTTCGCCGAGGCTCACTCTGACCCGATGGAACTTCGGCCCACGCCGCGCACCGTCAAGGGTCAACGACCCGGCAACAGCTGATCGCACATTCCCCATTCCACGCTCTATCATGAGCGGATGGACATTCAGCCCTACGACCCTTGGACCGACCTCGCTGCCCGCCACCCGAAAATCACACTGGGGCAACGTGATCTGCCGGGGGATGCCTTCGCAGAATGGGAAGGCACCACTCTCTACCTCGACTCCAAGCTCGCCGCCGGTGAGGCCCGCTCCACCCTCGCTCAGGAGATCGTTCACCTGGACGACCCCGACATCGACGTCAAGGAAGCCGAGCAGGTGACTGCCCGTCGGCTGATCGCCTTCGACACCCTCGCGCTGGAGGCCGGGTTGCTGATCCAGGACCGTCTCGGCGCGCTGGCCGACCGGCTGGAAGTGGACACCCTCGCGGTGGTCACCCGCCTACGCGGGCTCTCGCAGGCCGAACGCTCGCTACTCATGGCTCGGCTGGTGGAGGAACTGCCGTCTCCTGCTTAGCTCAGCGCGCCGCCTCCTTCTCGTGGGCGGCGGCGGCGCACGGGTCGCACGGGCACTCGTTGTTGCGCAGGTGCCGCCGGTAGCCGGCAACGGTTCCATGGACACCAGGGTTGATCAGGCCCATCGCGATCAGGTCCTTGCGGATCAAGTCGTGATGACACCCCAGCGCACGGGCGATTTGTGAGATGTTCAGGCCGTCGATGAACATCTGCCCGGCTTCGATCTGCCGCCGCGCGATCAGGTCGTACTGCGGCGTCTTGCGGGGAGGCCGACTCATCGCAGCGTCCCGTCCGGCAAGACACGCAGGGACCACAGGCGTTCGGCTGCCTCGAGATCGCCGGGGCGGGCCTCCCAGTCGGAAAGCGTGTCGATCAATGCGCCCATCAGGATGCTGCACATCGACGTCACGTTCCCGTCCAGGCACTCGAACCAGTGCTTGAGCACGAGCATCCGGTCCTCCCCCGGCGGGACGCAGGTCAGGTCGACCAGTAGCCGGGTGATGAACAAGGTGGCCGCAGCCGGGGAGGGGACTGCCGCGACGCCTGTCGGGTTTCCGTTGGCGTCCTCGGTGAGCTCGTGATGAGTCTGGGTCGCCTCGGCGAAGGGCTGCTCGACGAACGCCCGCTTGCGGCGCTCGTAGTTCGGGTCACCCATTGGGGTGCCAGTTCTCGTTACGCTCCAGCCGGTATCCGGCTGCTGCGGGTATGTCGATGAGGTGTTGTGCGTGCGCAGCCCACGCTGCCCCGAGGGGGGCCTCATCTATGCTCTTCCATCCGCACGCGCAGTAGGCCACTGCATCGCCGCCGAGCGTGCCAGCGATCTGGTGGTCGATCAGGGCCTCAACAGCCGACACGGGGTAGCCGTCGTAGACGGGGGTCATGATTGCTCCAGTTCTTCGAGTGCGGCCAGTGCAGCCTCGGCGGCGGCGCGGCAGATGGCCGGAGCGATCCTGCCGGTACTGAGTGTCAGACCAGCGATCGCCTGCGCCATCTTCTGCACTTTGTGGGCACGCTGCGCCGCGATCACGTACACCTCGTCGTGCTCCTTGGCGATCTGGCGCAGCTCGTTGGGCGACCACACCCGGTCATCGTCACCCACCCAGGTGTCGTGCTCGCCCAACTTCGACAGGAAGTCGGCCACCTCCCGCAGGCACTCGGGGTCGCCGGGGTCCAGCGAGTGCGGCGGTGTGTCCGCCAGTGTCCGAATGGCGGCTGCCGCGTCCAGGTCGGGGCCGATAGGGACGCCCACCTCACGCAGGGCCCTTTCGATCTCTTCCAGGTTCATGCCGTTGCCCCTGGGCCATGAATGGTCACAGCGCATCCAGGGTCGAAAGCGTCCAGCTCGACTCCGAGTGCGGTCGCCAGGGCCAGGGCCTCGGCGTACTTGATCTGACGTCGGCCGGTCTCGGCGTGGTAGAGCATGTGGCTGGTGATCTTCGGCCAGTGCACAACCGCTTTCGCCGCGAGTTGGTCGCGTGTGAGTCCGCGCAGGTGTCGCAGCTCCTTCAGCCGCCTGCCGATAGCCGCGTTGTCGAGCGGGGTGTTCACGGAAACTCCATTGTGTGGTGTAGACTCGTTATCAGGTGGTCGACTTCTCATCGGCTTCCTTTCTGTTGGGTGCCCTTACGGGTGCCAAATGCCGCATGGTGGCCGTCCTCGTTAGGGGGCGGCCATCGTGTTTTTTCGCGTGTGTCCCGTGACTGCCGCAGAAGTGCCGTGACCGCCGGTCCACGGTCCACCCGGCATGGCGCATCTGCTCCCACAGCTCGTCGGGCTCGCACACGAACTCGGCGTGCCGGTTGCAGTCAGAGCGGTCGCAGTGGACCTGGTACCCCAGGCGGATGCTCACGACGTCCCCGCCTCCATCGCTTCGAGGGCTGCGAGGGCAGCGGCGGCAAGTTTCCGCCACTTACCACGAGTCATTTCGTCCGCCTCTCTCCACGACATTGCCTTGAGCCCGTCCTCATCCCGAATTGCCCGCGCCATGGCGGCGATCTTGCGGGCACGCAACGCATTCCCGGCAACCCGATCGGCGTCACGATCGAGATGCCGTCGCGTCTCCTGGATCGCCTCGAACGCTGGCGTGTCGAAGTCGACGTCGAGTTTGCCGTGGGTGAGGTACCAGCCGAGGAACGCCTCAACGGCCCGTATGTCGTCGGGGTTGGACGGGTCCAACCCTCGCACCGGCATCTGGGTAGCGGCGATCTCGTCCAACTTCGCCCGGACTTGCTGAGCATACGAATTGCCCTCGGGAAGCATGGAAAGCGGACCGATCAGTGGATGGCCCGCAACCGCGTCCCACGCGAGCGCCCGCTGATTCAGATTGCTGTACTTGTCCGTGCGGAGCGCCTCGCGCACCCGCTCCACCACCGACTCACCCGAGATGCCCACCTCCGCATCCAGGATCGCCGCAATCTCCTGCACATCCTCGGCGCACTCGGCGGGCGACTCGTCGGCGGTGTCGGGTGCGCAAGACTCAATCTCTGCCCGTGGACGTCGGCCGGTGGGACTGAGCGGGTCGTCCTCCCACACCATGCGCACCCCGCACACGCCCGGATGGGTCTCAATAGCTCTCCACAGCTCGGAGTATGCGAGGCCGGAATTGCTCATTTTCCAATGCTTTTCGGCGATCTGCTGGCCGAGGGTGTCGATCACCTCGGCGATGGATGCGGCCTTGTACGGCGCTTTCGGGATGACCCGACGAGCCGCATCCCACGCCTCCCGAGCTTCGGCGCGGTATGCGGCGAGCGCGGGGTCGTCGCCGACGAATGCACCGGCCTCCGTCTCCGGCACCAGCCGCACGAAACCGGCCGGGACACTGAGATGCACCTCGGGTGTAACCCACCCGCTGGCATCGGTGACCAGCACACCGTAGTTGCCAGGTCGCCGGTCAATCGCTATCCGCCCGTCCGGATGCTGGTACACGTCGGGAATCCTACTGTCGGTCATGCGTTTTCCTTCTCTCTCGTAAGTGCCTGGCCGGATGCCGGGCACGTTGTGATCCCCGTGCTATCAGCGTGATAGGGGACAGGGGTCTGGTTGGGGATGTCGAGCCAGCAAGCAGGACACCGGATTTGGGGGATCGTGTGGCGGCTGATCGGCAGGTCATCAGCGACGGTGCCGTGATTGCGCAGGCGCCAGTAGTGGGTGCGGCAGAGTCCGCGTGCGGAGTGTGGTCGGTCGCAGCCGTCGACGGTGCACAGGGTCATCGGTGAGCCTTTCGGAGTGCGTTGTTGGCGTGGCGGCGATCTTGCGGGCACGCAACGCATCACGGGCAGCGGTCATCTCGATGTAGTCGGCCTCTGATCGGATGTCGACCGCAGCATCTCGCAGGCGCGAGAGCGAGTACCCGTGCACGCTCGCAGGATTCGCCACGATCGCATCTAGGCAGTCCGAGATGGCCCACAGGTCGTCGGGGCTGGACGGGTCTAGGTCGGTCATCGCACATTCACCTGATGCCGCAGAACCGGATTCTTCCCGCCCAGCTCGGGGTCACCCAGGATCGACAGCTTCTCGAGGGTATTGAACCACTCGCCGGTGTACTCGTGCTGCCACCAGTAGCCGACCCCTTGGGCGGTGAAGTAACTCGCCATCTCCCGGACCAGCCAGGCGTGCAGGTCGTGAGGACCGCCGTAGCCCTCGTCGTAGTGGAGACCGCCGAACCCATCCGACTTGCCGTACCCGTGGACGGTGTCGAGGTAGATGTCGACGTAACCGCGCGGGCGGTAGATCACCTCCGGCTCAGGACCGGCCAGACGTTTGTCCCACGGGTCGTTGGTCCAGTACTCACCGGGCGCGAGCAGTTTGCTCTCGTTGTGGGAGACCCATAGGAGTGCCGGGAGCCCTTGGCCCAGTTTGGCATTGATCCGGTGTTCGTTGATGTGGAAGTCGTACCCCTCGTTCGCGCCGAGGAGCTTGGCGGCGTGCAGGAACACACGCATCGGGTCGATCGGCGAGGTGGCGATCATGGTGGTGGTCAGTGTCGTCGGTTTCTCTCTGTTGTTTGCCAAGGGGTCCGGCACCAACCCCATGCGGTGCCGGACCCCGTCTAGGTGTTCTTGGCGAGCGTGCAGACCGCGCAGACCCGATTCCAGGCGATCATCACGCGACCGCATTCGGGGCAGCGCGGATGCTCACCCACCGGCACGCGAGATCATCTCCCTCACATGCAGCCGCGCGACCTCAGGAGAGGGGACGGCCATTGCCTCGAAGAACAGCTTCTTGATCGGGTCCGGCTCAGCCTCGGCGAATGTGCGCAGCCACTTGGCCTGGCGGACCGAGAGCCAGGAGAACTTCGGCGGGTGGTTGATGTAGTCGGTCAGATAGACTTCCGACTTGCGCAAATCCTCCAGCCCTCCCTTCATCTCAGCGCGGACGACGTACTTGATCGCGTTGCCGATGTCGAAGGGCATGTGCCGGGTGACGGTGATGACCTCGATGCCGCAGGCGTGACTCGTGTGGTGCCTGGGGTGGTGGATCGGGTCGTGCCCGTCGCGGTGGTCCATCCGCCGCCCCCATGCCTCAGTCATCGACATCGAGCACCTCGATGATCCGCTCGGCGGTCGTCGACAGCGGCTCATACTCGTCGCCAAACTTGGCGTCGTAGAGTACGTTTGCGACCTTGGCGATTCTGGCGTCCTGCTCGTCCTTCTTCTTCTCGTCAAGCTGCGCCCGCAGCCGGTCGATCTGCCGCTCCAGGCTGCCGATCAGCTTGACCTGCGCATCCTCCCGCTCATACGCCGCCGCCAGGACGCGGGGGGCTGCCATCTGAACGGCATCCTCGGGGAGTTCCACCGCATTCAGCGCATTGATCGCCCAGCCGGGGCCACTGGGGCGAATCTCGACGTAGCGCTCGTCTCCCCGGTCGGTGATCGGCAGGTAGAGCGCCCCGCTCGGGGTCTGCCAGATGTGTGTCACGTGATGCCTCTCTGTTGAATTGCCAGTATCCATTATTGCACAGGAGAATGGATATTGGAAGTCCACGCGGACAACGCTTTTGCGATCAACACCAGCCCGCCGTCTCCATACCGGTGCTCAACGGTGCACTCGCCCAACAGAGTTCCATCCCTGTCGACGGACACCGAGTAGATATTCACCGCGTCGGGGTTGGTGGCCGGGAGCTTGGCGTGGTTACGGATGCGCCGAATCTCGATGAAGTACCCCATCGAGTTCAGCCCGATGTGCGGGTCGAACCATATGCTCATTCCCACCCCCTACTACGGCCGGGGAACAGGTCGCCATCGACGGTGCCGCACTCGTCGCACTGGACCGTTGTCCACGGGTCGCGCCACGAGGTCGGGGCGGGAAAGTGGTTGGCGCGGGTGAAGGTTCGGCGAGCGCGGCACTTGAAGCACCAACACTCTCCGTCGGGGTAGCGCTTGACGGTCTCGGCCTCGGTGAAGCAGATGTGACCGCCGGGAATGGCGTAGCAGGTCATGGCTGCACATCCTCGGCGGCGTCAGCAGCCAGGAGAGCCCCGACGACGACCTCGATAGTTTGGCTCATAGCTCCCCCCGCTCAGCCAGCTCGAAGTGCTCGGCCAGCTTGCCCATGACGCGCGCCCAGTGCCGCCAGGGCAGCTCATCCTCGACGCGCTCGACGGTGAAGCGCAGGGTGCCGTGGCCGTGCCGGTAGAACCACACCTCGCCGGTCCGGGAGATTTTCAGTGCCCCTTGGGGCGTAAGCGTGTGGGTATCACCAGTGCCGATGTCAATCCATGTGTACTTCAACGGGTTTCCTATCTGTACGCCTCATTGTATCTGTTGTCGTGTGGTGGAGGATGGATATTAACGCGCATACTCACCAATCCGGGCATAGTGCCCCTGCCACGGCTGGGTTACCTCGCCGAGCGGTCCGGTGCGGTTCTTGCCGATGATGAGCACGACGTCCCCGGTGCCCGAACCGTCCTCGTTGGTGGGGCGATGCAGGAGGATGCACACGTCGCAATCCTGTTCCAGGGCACCACTTTCGCGAAGATCGGAGATCACGGGCTTGCGCTTGTCCTTGTCGCTACCACGGTTGAGCTGGCACACCTCGATGATCGCGCACTCCAGCTCCCCGGCGAGAATCTTCACCTCGCGAGAAATCTCCGTCAGGGCCTTCTGTCGGTCCCGCTCGGGGTGCTTGAGTAGCTGGAGGTAGTCGATCGCGATGAAGTCCAGCCGGCCGCGCTCAGCCTTGAACGACCGCGCTTCGGCGGCGATCTTGCTCAATGTCATGGATGAGCGATCGGAGATCGTCAACGGGGTGCGCGGGTCAACCCCGCCCAGGAACTCAGATACCCGCGCCAAGTTGTCGTTGTCGAGCCGCTTGCGAACAACCTGTCCATAGTCGGCCGTCGACCCGTCGGCAATGAACCGTGACCCCAGCTCTGTACGTGGCATCTCCAGGGAGTAGACCAGGCCGCAGAACCCTTGCCGAGCGGCGCTGAGTGCGAACGTCGAGACCCAGATGCTCTTTCCGAGTCCTGGCCGGGCCGCGATGATGTACGACCTCCCCGCGTGCAGACCTCCTGCCAGCTTGCGGTTCAGGTCCGCCCACGGGGTCGGAATCACCTCCGACTTGCGTTCAGCCTCCGGGCGCTGAATGTCGGTCCAGGTCTCCATGAGGACGTCGTAGACCGAGTGCAGGTCGCCGACATCAGCCTTCGGTCCCGACTCGGCGACGGTGGTCCGCACCAAGTCCAGCCCAGGTTCCAGGTCCATCGTCTTCATGCGCTCGACCGCGTGGGTGAGCTTGGCGATGGCAATCCGCTTGGGTGCCCACTCGACGGGCAAGAAGTCATCGAGGGAGTTCCCTGACACCACGTGGTCGGCGGCGTCCTTGCCCGTCCTGGCTTGCACAACCGACACCTCGGCATGGGCGGCCAGCAGGTCGATGATCTGGGCCGCGTGCCGGGCTCCCGCCTCGTCGCGGTCCATCACCACAATGACTTGCTTGCCATACAGCGGGGTCAGGTCGAACTTGTCGGCCTTGCCCGCACCCATCGCGGTGCAGGTCGCCACCGCGCCCTCCTGCTCCAGCGTGAGGACATCATGCTCGCCTTCTGCGATATATACCTTATCGGCGTCGCCGAGTCTGTTCGCCCGGAAGAGCTGGTCCCCGTGGGTATTCCCCGACTGGTGGAACTTCTTGTCGGGGGAGCGGAACACCTTGCGGCCGTCGCTGTACTCGTACCTCGCACCCTCCGGGTTGTCGTAGAGGTCGCGCCAGGTCAGCCGTAGGTCATCGAGCACGCCCTCCTGGGTGTCGCGGGCCGAGTGCGGCCAGAACGCCGTTCGCCCCTCCAGCCGGTTGTAGTACACGCTCAAGGAGCGATCGGCGGGGGAGTGACCGGGCGACTGGGCATCAGCCCGGTCGCCATGGTCATCGACGGCGCATCCGGTATCCCGCAGGGCGTCCAGGAACCGGGTGTAGGAGTTCACGAAATCGCCTCCCCGGTACTGGGAGACCCCAGAGCGTCAAAAGTTGGCCAGGCTCCGCATGTAGCGCCAGGAATCACGCGCCCAGCTCCCGAGGCGAGGCAGTCTGGCGCTTGATGACGCTGGCGACGATCTCGTCCAGGTTCGATTCCAGCCATTCCGAGACCATCCGGGACGCGGCAGCGCGGTCGGCGGCACCGACGTCGTAGACCTCCTGCGGGGGGCGCATCCCCGAGTAGTGCTCGAACGCCAGCGAGAACGGCTGCTCGACGGCGTACCGCCGGAACGTGGAGATCACGTGGTCAGGGGAGGACCAGATCGGTTGGCGGGCGCAGTAGTCGACGATGTCGCCGGGCATGATGCGGAACGCATTCGGCTTGCTGTAGTGGTCGAACACGGCTTCCACTGCCTCCTGCGGCCAGGTCTTGTTCTCGAAAACCCTGGCCCACGTAGAGATGTGGAGCTTCTGGGTCCCGTTGTCGAATCCTGCGAACCAGGAGTCGATGCGGTGGTCGAGTGAAGCTGCTGTCCGCAGAACGGATTTCGCGATGTCGTAGTAGTTCACAGGTTGTCCCAGGTTTCCGTCGGTACGTGAGTCGCCTTCGTGGGTTTGGGCTTCGCCCTGGCGATGAACGAGTTGAACGTGGCGTTCCAGGACTTGCGGCGAACATTCTTGGCGTAGGCCCACTGGCGCATCTCGGCTGCAAGCCGATCGACGTCAAGACCCAACGTGGAGCACTTGGTGCGGTGCCGGTCCGTCGGCTCCCAATCGTCGGGAAGTGGACTAGTCCCGCTGTCATCCGCTCTCGCGCGAGAGTATTTACTAGAGTCTTGTTCTTCTTCCCGTAGGGAAGAAGTAAGTTCTTTCTCTATATCCCTGTTTTCGGGATCCGGACTTTGGGGACGGTCCCCATCCCTGTTTTCGGGATCAGGAAAACCGGGACCTGGGTCGCAGACGGCGTACCTCCACTCGGTCACCTGACCACGCTCGTCGGTGATGCGATCCAGTCGGAGATACCCGTATTCCCGCAGCTCACGGGTGCCGCTGGTGATCGTGTTCTTGCCGATCCCGATATCCTTGGCCATCTGCACTACGGAGACTTCCCAACCCGGTCGCAGTCCGGCGAGGTGAATCCAGAGCAGCCGCGCTTTCGGCGACACCCGCACGTCATGGACGACGTGGTGGGGGACCATCGTGAAGCGGTTCGAGGGCAGGCTGATGTCGTGGTCGACGTAGCTGCGACTCACTCGTCGCCCTCCTGCCGGTCGCGGATCGCGACAACCTTCCCGACCTGCACGCCGTTCTCCCAGATGGCGAACCACTGCGAGATGCCCCACGGGGCCTTCGTGGGATACCAAGTGGTGAAACGGGTTACGAGTTTCCTTGCGAGCGATGCTCCAAAGTCCCACAGCAGTACGGGGATTCGGTAGAATGGTGGCAAGACGCTGACCTCCGATTCAAGGCGTTCAGACCCCCGGTCCGAGTTTGCCGACTCGCCGGGGGTTGCTCTTTGTGAGCTACCCCATTATATCCACCTGGTGGATTTAGAGACCAGGAAATGCCTCGTACCAGCATCGTTCGATCTCCACTCTCCATACTCCTGCGGGATACCGTGATATGCTTACCTCGTGGCTCAACAGATCAACCGCTGCTCATGTGGTGCACAGTGGACCAGTCACTCGGTCTGCCACTGCGCCGCGTCCGGGTGTCACGTCACCTTCACCAGCCTGTCCGCGTTCGTGCTGCACCGTCGGGGGAGCACGTGCGCGGTGCCCGAGGACATCGGACTGGTCTCCGCCAGCCGCAAGTACCCCGCCTACGCCTTCCCCGGTGACGATTCCCGGTTCAAGGGCAGGAGCGAGGACGACGAATGAGCGAGTCTGGTACTCCGGCCGATGAGCCCCGCAAAGGCGTGTGGGTCGACGACCTCGACGGCCGAAGCTGGTGGCTCCCCGAGGCCGTGAGCTTCGAGACCCTGGTCGGGGAGCTGGCTGTCTTCGACAGTGACTACCACACACTCGCCCTCTGGGCGGCGGGCAAGTGGGCCGCGGTTCGCCGGATACCCAAGGGGATCGCATGAGCCAAGCCATGATCGCCCCGTTCGAGAGCTGGACCCAGTCACCGCTGGCGTGCTTCGACGTCGAGTCCACCGGCCCGGACCTGACGGCCGACCGTATCGTCACCGCGTACGTCGCGACCATCAACGGCTCGGAGGTCGCGGGCAATCACTGGCTCCTGGACCCCGGTATCGAGATCAGCGAGGGCGCCACCGCCGTCCACGGCATCAGCACCGAGAAGGCGCGCACCGAGGGCGGCGACTACGAGGAGGGCCTGCTGGGCATCTGGACCGCGCTCCAGCTCGAATGGGGCGACGGGTTCGTCGTCGCCACCTACAACGGCGTCTTCGACCTCACCATGCTCACCTACGAACTGCGCCGGCTGGGCCACAAGCCCGGCGAGGTCGGCCCGATCTTCGACGGGCTGTGCATCGACAAGCACTACGACAAGTTCCGCAAGGGCTCGCGCAAGCTCGCCGACGTCGTCAAGCACTACGGGGTCAGCATCGGGGACGCCCACAACGCCGACGCCGACGCGCTGGCGGCGGCACGCCTGGCGTGGAAGATGCCCAGGGTTTACCCGGAGCTGGCGAAGCTGACCATCCCGGCGCTCATGGAGCTACAGAAGCGCGCGTACCGGGAGCAGCGCGAGAGCTTCCGCGAGTACAAGAGCCGAAAGGGCGAGACCATCAACGACTTCAATACCGACTGGCCGGTGAGAAGGGCCGCATGAGCGAACAGACACGCAAGGACCTGGAGAAGGCGCTGGTTGCGCACCTCAAGGACATCAACGACGACAGCCCGATCCTAGGGGATTGGATCATCGGGTGCACGTACAATGCTGGCCGACCCGGAGGCCGACGACGGCATCAGCCACGGCACCGGCTATGCGATGAGCGAGACGGTGACACCGGTGAGTTCCCTGGGCCTGGCCGCGTTCGTCCACGCCGCGATGAAGCGAGACTTGCTGGAGCCGTACCCCTGCAAGTGCGAGGAGGAAGACCTGTGATCCCGCTCTGTGACCGCTGCAACCGGGAGATTCGCCCCGAACTCCAGACATGGAGGGTCACCCCCAACGGCTATGAGCACGAGTGGTGCCCCAACCCCACTGTGAAGCGATTCTGCGAACCGAGCTACCCCGAATGACATCGGCCCTGGTCATCGAGCTGGACTGCCTGGCCGACACGCGGGTCATCGAGCTGGTCAAGGACTTGAACCGCCAGCACAACGACCTGCGCCGCACCCTGGTCATCGTGGTGGTCACCAGCAGGCCGGACACCGAGTACGCCCAGGTCGCGGACTGGCTCGACTCCCAAGGCGTCCCGGCGGACCTCGTGCTCACCAAGGACCCGACGCTGACCCGAGGTGAAGGGTCGCCGATCACCGACGGGGAGTTCAAGCACAAGCTGTACGAGTTCGGTGCCCTGGCCGAGTTCGACGTGTGGCTGGTACTGGATTGCCGTTCGGCGCCGATGTGGCGGGCACTGGGGCTGACCTGCCTGGACACCGGGCAGTTCCCGCAGCAGTAGAGAAACTAAAACCCAAGGGCGACAACAGAAGTCAGAGAGAATGACCGGGAATCCACAAGCCACGCGCACGCGCCAGTCTCCGACGCGCCCTCTAAAAGTGCTGGTAGACGGCCGAATCTGGACAGATCGCAAGGGCTTCCAGAGCGCCCTCAAGGGTATCCGGGATGAACTCGGTGACGATGCCATGCTGATAGTCCTGGACCGGCCGGGGGTGAACCAACGAGCCGTCACGCAGTGGTTGACCTGGGGGAACCCGGTGACGCTGATTCCCAGCTACCGGCCGATGAGCGGCTCAAAGACCCACGTCAACGGCATGGTTCACAACCAGCTCGCCCTCGACGAGGGCCCTGACCTGGTCGTTGTCTTCCTCATGGGCAACTGCCCCAGCGCCACGGACCTCGCGCAGCGGGCCGAGAAGATGGGCATCGAAGTGCGCAGGTACACGGCGTGAGCAGGGAAAACGACTACTCGGAGCCGGTGAACCCGGTGCAGATCGAGCACGCTTTGCGGGAGATCAGTAACCGTATCGCCAAGGGTGTGCGGGTCATCGACGAGCGCACGAGGACGTACAAGGACGCGAAAAGGGCGTTTGACCAGGCGTTTGCCCGTGCGGTCCTGGCTGCCGAGGGGCCTGTTGCCACGAAGAAGTACCACGCGGTGCTGGCCACGGTCGCCGAGCAGGAGGCCCTGGATGTCGCCGACGCCGCGCTCGACTTCGCGAAGGCGACAGCTCGGGCTCTGGAGAAGGAGCTCGACAGTCTCCGCAGTATCGGGGCGTCGACCCGCACGATGTATGGCATTTCGGGGGTGTGACGCCGATATGGCCGCATTGGTGCGACAGTGGGAGCCTGGCGGACTTTTACCCCGCTTGGTCACCAGGACACGGGGTGAAGGCGTTTTCGGGCTCAAATCCCGCACTACGAGAGTGCGTAGTTTACAGCGCACTTCGGCCTCTCCGGCCGCTTACCCGCCCGTGCACGACTGGCACTTGCGGATGACCTGTCGCAGGCCAGGGCGGTGCGCTGTAAACAACGCGCTCCGAGAACCGGGCCGAAACAGGCCGATTTCGCCAATCGGGGCCGAATCCGGCTTGCCGGCCGAATGCCGACCTGGGGAAATGCCGAGTAGATCGAGTGCGACCAGCGGAAAAGGATGAGTCGGCTCAGTACATCGTACAGTTCGTGGTCGGGGATGTCGGCGGCAAAGATCCTGGTCAGAGCCCTGAGGACGGCCCGGTTGTGGTGGTGGACCATCGCCGAGAGCATCATCAGGTCGGGCAATTCTCGTGCGGTATCCGGCTCGGCGATCGCTGGGATTGTGTCGGGTCCGATGACGGTTGGGGTGAGTGTTCCGGCTCCGAAGTCGATGGGGGTTGCCGCCCAGCGGGCGACTGTCGTGGTCGGGCAGAGCACGAGCAGGTGGACCGGGCAGGCGAGTCGTCGGTAGAGGGCGATGACGTAGTGCGGCCAAGTGAGGTGTTTGCTGTCACCGGCGCCGAGTTGGTGTAGACGCCGTAGTGCGCGGTATTGGGATTTTCCCAAAATACCAGTACGATCGACCAGGTGGACAACTCGATTGGCGACCGTGTAGCACGTCTGATTCCGCGGGGCGAGCAGGGGCGTGTGGCTGCTGCTGTCGGGATGACGCCCGACGCGTTGTCGCGGGCAATTCACGGTCAGCGCGGTTTCGGTGCCGCGGAGCTGATGAGGATTGCGGACCACTTCGACGCTGATCTGCACACCCTCATCTCGGGCGAGCCCGATCCGAGGCGGCCGCGGCTGGTGGCCCGACACGACTACGACCAGAGCACGAGAACCCGATCGATCCCTGGTCATAGCGCCGATCGGCCGATCCTTGATGACATCACGCTCGCATACCGCCAGGCGTTACTCGCACCGCGCGAAGGCCGGGAGTTCCTGGCAGCCACCGAGTACTGGCCCGGCGATGCCGAGGTCGAGATGGAGTACCACGCCCCACGCGACATTCGCGAGGCGATGAGCTGGCGCATCTCGGTGACGGCGGCGACGGCGTGAACGTCGTCGCCGAGTGGAGTGTCGACGAGTGAACGAGCAGCAGGCGCGGGAGATCGTGCGGGAGCGGTCGGGGTCGGTGTGTGAGCTGTGCGGCCGGGCCAGAGCGACCGACTACTCGCACCGGCAAGCGCGCTCGCAGCTCGGCGACTGGTCCCCGGAGAATGCCTTGCATCTATGCCGCGAGGACCACGCTAATGCTCACCGGTTCCCCGACTGGGCACGCGAGTACGGCGTCTTCGTCGCCTCTCACGACAACCCGGCCGACGTCCCGGTGCGCTGCCGCCACGGCTGGGTGCTCTTGGACGCCGAGGGCAACATGGTGCGCTACGACCCGCCGGTCACCCTCCCTCCCGACATCGCCGAGTCCCTGAACTACCTCGCGTTCTAAATCCACTCACCAGTGTGTCGGGGTATGATGGATATTGAACCAACGGAACGGAAATCACATCGTGGAAGTTCTGCCGCGTAGCGAGCCCACCTGCAGGCAGGAGTGGACGTGGTACCGCGCGTGCGACCTCCGCGAGGACCAGCTCATGGTCGTGTGCCGTCGTTGGCTCACCGGAGACCCCCAGCCGTGCCCGCACGCCAGCGTGAGCCTGTCCGGGCTCGTGGTCGACGTCTGGCTCAACGGGGAGGACGAGTGAACGAGATCGCCCGCATCATCCGCGAACACCGCTACGTGTGGCGCAAGCCGTTCGTCGGTCCCGAGTTCCTGATGTGCTACTGCGGGTGGCGCTCGAGATGGAGTACCACGCCCCACGCGGTCGAGCAGCACGCCCTGCACGTCGCTGAGGTTCTGGAGAAGGTGCGCTGAACATCGTCACCTGCCCGCGCCAGTACTGCGGCCGACAACGCTTCGCCCCATGCAGCCCGATCTGCCACCTGTCCTCGACCGAGTATCGGGAAGAGGTCATACGCCACCAGCTCGCCGAGGCCGAACGCCGCGAACGCCTCCGGGAGTTACGCGAGAAAGAAGTCACTGGATATGCGACCGATTGATGCCGTCCTGAACGGCCTCCAGTCCAAGCCGATGTACGAGGGCTTGCCGGCCGACGACGACCCCCGTCGCCACCGGGAGAAGCAGATCGCCAAGCGTCGCGCGCGCAACAAGGCCGCACGCAAGGCTCGTCGTGTCTGACGCGGTACTCATTACCCTGATCCTGGCCTTCAGCGTGACCACGGTGGCCTCGCCCTTCCTGTCGTGGTGGGACCGATGAGTACCGACCTTGCGATCCCGATCGGCTTCCTGATCCTCGCCATGATCGGCGCGGCCGTACTCGGGTGGCTCTCGGCGAAATGACCAACTGGTGGCACCGACACCCGCGTCTGCGCTTGTGGTTGTGGCTGTGCATACACCGCCCCGGCGGGCTGTCGACGCGGGCATGGAGTGCGGTCAAGACCTACCGCATTCGCCAACTGCTCACCGACGCCGCGCTCGCGCACCTGGTGCACTACCGGACGGTGTGGTGGATGCGGTGGCCATAGAGAACGGGAAGCCGTGGGTGGT
>ERZ869921.760-NODE-760-length-16102-cov-3.545709_pt1 | contig 16102 bp, 17 predicted proteins | sample MGYA00579310_ERZ869921 | MGnify/ENA primary metagenome ERZ869921 (study PRJEB32216, sample SAMN09231816) | wastewater metagenome | place: USA: Maryland | collected 2016-06-21 | study: EMG produced TPA metagenomics assembly of the PRJNA472060 data set (Reclaimed...
GCCCGTTAGGACCCCAGTCGCAGGGCCAGGCCCACACGAAGGTCTTGGTCTCCGGGTTGATCACCTTGACCATGTTCTTCAGCAGCCAGGCACGCGGTGTCACCACGTCCAGACGCCGCCCGAGGTTGTTGGTGTCCATGCTCTTCTCAGACTCGCGATAAGCCCAGCGCATGGCAATGTAAGGCATGTCAGTGTTGAGCCTCCGCGCCGTGCCCGTCGTGCCCTCCGGCTGACGAAGCAAGAACAGCCGATAGCCTCGCTGGCCCTCGCTTGGCACACGATCGAAGAGCGCGAGGTTCTCACTGGGAGACACACCTTTGTCACCGGGTCCACCGAAGTGGGAGACCTTGCCTCTCATCACCAGCACCTCGTCCACCTGCGCCTTGGCGGCACACAGAGGCGAGGGCGGACGGTTCCACAGATCACAGGCATGATGACCTGATGATGTCAGCCACACCGCCTGGGCGTCGTCCGTGTAAACCACCACACCTTCAGGATTTCCCCTCTTCTCTGCCAACGCCGCCAAGATCGTCCGCAGCTCGGATTCCAGAGCAATGCCGCTACGACGGGCGAGCAGCTCGATGTCACAGTGCCCGCCCGCCTGGCCGATGGCGAGCAGCACTTGCAGCTCTTTGATCGTGACACAGTTGCAGCTCTGCATGAATTGCAGCAGCTCCACCGGATCGCTCATGTTGCACCATGAGCGCGTGCCAGCCGGTGGTTGAATGAGGGTAGAGACGAGAGGTTGATCGCTCATAGCAGGCAGCTGATAGACAGATAGTTGATGGCCAAATGAAGAGTGTTATCGGCAGCAATCATGAGCCACACAGCCAGGAATGGCGGCGTATCCTTGTGATACCCTGTGCCCATGCACTCACTCCACGGATGCCAGGTGCTTGGCGAGCCCAAGAAATTCTTGGCATACACAACGAACCGGGCGAGACGGAACCGATCAATCAGCAGATGAGTGCCCCAGATCACCAACCATGCAGACCAGGAGGCAATCATCAAAAACGGCAGCGAATACACGGACGCATGGCAGAACGCTGCCCATGTAGATTTGGTTTTGTTCTGCGCCATCCAGTCTGACTGAGTGACGTAATCGCCGATGAGATGGAAGATGAGCTGGAGCATAGATGTTATTGCGCCAAAAGTTTCGGCAGGTAAGGACTCAGCTTGTTGTAAGCTCCCTGCGCATCACTCCACGGGCTGGCATAGCGCATGGCCATGCCAGCCGTGGAGTGAAGGAACGCAGGTAGCGAGCCAGCGGAAAGGTGAAGGCGGATGACGGCGCAACGGCCCCTGCTTGTGTTCTCCCATCCACTCAGGATGCGCGGCCACCCGCTCTCAGACTCGTGAATCACCACGATGGCATCCGGCAGCGTCGCGGGAGGCACGTAGCTGGTGCCAGGATTGAGGATCACCGGTTGCGCCCACGAAGACAGGCTCTCAATGACGCCCTTGGCCTCGGGTCGCACATCGTCGATAAACCACCATTGAGGCGAGCCATAGAACGCATACCACAGGGTGCGCTCCAGCTTCAGTTCATACGCCGTCTTCAGGCGTGGCTTGGAGGGCACCGTGATCTTCCAGTCCTTCGTCACCACAGGTGAGAACTCGGAGCCCGCCATCACGTCGATGTAGAACGCCAGTTTCGCCTTGCGCTGCCTCGCTTGGGTAATGAGCTTGCCATAGGTCTTGTCCAGCTTGTCATGAGGTCCAGAGTTGACATTCATGATCAGCACCAGCCGCGAAGCATCCTTCACCTGTGCCAGAGCTTGCACTCCTACACTTGGCTCATAGCATGGCACCAGAATATCCTGAGCGACGAGCTTGGACGCAATGCCCAGGATCACAGCCACAATGGCCAGTGCCCAAGACAAGCGGAAGAAGATCCTCGTCAGAGGATCATCATCATCCGGCAAGGTGCAGCGCCTCGACTTCATTTGGCCGCGATCTTGGAGGCTGCCTTGCTCAGCGCCAGTTCAGTCAGTCCACCGGCCAGAGTGACCAGAGCCGACGTCACTGCCTCAGGATTGTCCAGATGAAGGCCTTTAGCAGCCAGCCAGGTGGTGATGGCTGCACCGCCGTAAGTGGCAAACTTGAGGGCCTGGCGCACCAGCCAGCCGCGTTGAGTCGAAATAAGAGTAGAGATGAAGTTCATAGGTTTGATAGGTCGGTTGGTTGCACGTTGTCGTTCGAGAGCCCTGTCGAGCTGAGATTTCATTTGATGGCGTCCACCGCGTTGTTGCCCACGCTTTGCAGGGCACCGATGCCTTGCTTCACGAGCCCTGCGCCAATGGCTCGATCCACACCCTTGCCAATTTCCTTGGCCGCCACATTGGCATCAGCTCGCATGTTTACCGATCCGTCTGCATTCACATTGAGACTGGTCTTTGACAGCACGGTGACATTAGCAATGCGGGTGCCATCATTCTTGGTCTCCACCTGCGCCCCGCACGAGCAGAGCGACGCCACGCACAGCAGCGCGAGGAAGGCTTTGAGGATGTCACTTGCCTTGTGAGGCCGCGTTTCACGCAGACCTTGGATCACACCCCAGGCATTGCAGGAGGCCAGAGTCAGCAGCGCGAACGCCGCGAGGAAGAGAAGACGGGAGAATATCATAGGGAGAGGATAGTTGTTAGGTTTGGAATGACGGAGGCAGAAACAACAAAGACGGACATGGAAGCGATGGCCGCACGAATCGGGCAATGAGGCACCCCGCATCCGCTGGCTAAGTCCTTGATGGCATTGCCGTCCGAGGCCTGCTCCTGGAGCTTTGCGATGCGCCGCTCCTGCTGCAACACACGCCGCCACAGCGCGACCACGATAGCCACCGTGCCGCCCCACAGGACACCGCCCCCCGTGCTGACGACTTTCACAATCACAATGAGTTCTTCCAGGGTCATAATAACAAGAACATGCGCCCAAAGCCCGCGACACACGACACACGCCGCGTGCCCGTAAATCCGGGGTTAATCAGGGTTACAAGTGTGGCCGTTGGGCGCATGAGATTAGTAGGAGGTGAACGCCGAGAGATCAGCGTCAGTGAGGGTGTAACCGCCGCCGAGCGTGGTCATGGCGGTATTGAGGGCGCTCTTGAAAGCGAGGACACTAGAGCCACTCCCAGAGCCCCCATACGTCCAGCACGTGAGCACCACGAGCTGCCCATTGATCACAAGGCAGGCAGGGTTCCCCGAATCACCGCCCACGATGTCCTCATAGAAGGCACGGCGCTGTGCAGCGGCGGGCATCATCATCGTCAGCAACGCATACGGAGAGGTGCTGGACGGAAGCGCCGTCATCTCGCGCACCAATAATTTCTCTTCCTGATCGGTGCTGATACAGGGCACCGTGTTAGCCGCGCCCAATGATGGCAGCTTCGTCGCCCAGGTCGATGGGAGCACACGCGCAAATGCAATCGTGCCAGGCACATCGGAGTCGAGTAATCCCATCGTGAGGTCCGGGTAGTAGGCTTGCGATTGCGTGAGAGCCGTCACCGCCGAAAGCGTGCGCGTCACCACCACGTTGCCCACGGTGACGAAGCGAATCGTGGCACCCGCTGATGGCGCAAAGTGAGTGGCAAACATCACATGCCTCGGGCTTACCAGAATGCCCGCATAGAACGGACCACCCTGCGAATTCCACGGGCTGACGGCTGTCAATGCCGCCGCAAAACTGGCTCCCCAGCAATTGACATTGCGGACATACGTCGGCGCTGCGTGATCCTGCGTGGAGAAGATCGGCAGCGCCGTGCTGGCCGTCTTGCCAGTCAGTGCAGTGTCGATGGTGTCGGCGCAGTGCCTCCGCAGGGAGCCTGTCGCATAGCCCGTCACCACATCCACCGTGGCCCCCGTCGCCGTCGTCGTCGTGACACTGGCGGTGTAGGTGCTGGTCTGAGTGCGCAGCGTCAACACGGCGGAGCCTGTGCCTCCGTAGGTCCACCGGTAGGGGTCGCTCGCATCTGGCGACAACACTCCCACAGCGCTCGAAGTGCGCTCGACCTCTACCGGGGACACGTTGGTTGCAGCAGGCGACCATGACCACAAGAAGTCAGTCACGGTGTCTGCGCCGGTCGTGCGATGCACGAGACGGTCTTCAATGGTGAGATCACTGGCACTGGGCGATGTCACAGCGCGAGGCAGCGCCGTCGCCGTGCCGGGCACCAGCTGTTCCAGGGCATACGCATGAACATGCACGCCGCCTTGCGATCCATTCACGGAGGTGTCTTGCTGCACCTTCAGGCGCAAGAACATGCGCTTGTATCGGTTTGCCCTGGCCAGAGTAGTCGCTTGCAGCGTGTCCCCCACGTAGCTCTCGATGTAGAAGGCAGAGCGACCACTGAACCAACGCCTCAGTGTGCCCATGTCTGACACCTCAGGAGTGTAGCGGATACCCTCGACACCAGGCCTCGACTGCCAGCGCAGGCCTGCATGATAGACACCACTGGTAGGCTTGACCGTCGTCCATGACCACGCCCCAATGGCAGCACCCGTGCGTGTGAGCCATCCATACACCGGCATGGATGGACGGGCGCGATCTGGCACGCCGGGGTCCATGTCCTTCAGCGCGTATTCCATCAGGTTGGGCACGCCATCCTGATCAGGATCGGCAGTTGCCGCTGCATCGCTGCCCGTCAGTCCATAGCGGGCAATGAATGCCGCGTAAGTCTCCGCGTTCGCGCCAGTTACCGCCAGCGCCAGCAGAGTGATGATGATGCGCGTTACCATGTGGATAGAGCGGTGCGTTTCCATGTGTTTGCTGCGGTGCAGACGTAGAAATAACTGGCATCATAGGCCACCTGCCCCGCCGTCCCGACGCTAGACGCCGTGGCAGGTGCGGACACCAGATTAGGCACCCCCATCTGCGCGAACGTCTTGATCCGGCCCTCCAGCGCATTGACATTTTCCGTGCCTCCATCCGTCACCTCGATGGCCGCGAAATAGGTCCCCGGCGTCGCAGGCTCCGAGGCAGAGATCGGTCCCGTATTAGCATAGGTAAGCCCCCCGATGGCACCCGCATGGGCGCTATCATTGACGAAGCCACTGAACGGCGCAGGCAATGAGGCATTCATGACACCCATCGGGATCACGCCCGAGTCAATCAGCGCGCCACTGATCGAGCCCGCGAACGCAGCAGCCTCCACCGTATCCACCGTGAGACGCCCCGGCCAATAGATCGTATTTTCCAACGGTGATCCGGTCTGGTAGATCTGCAACGCCCCGCCGCTCGCTGCCTGGATGGTCAGCTTGTCATCAGCCCAGCCAATACCGTTCTGTGATGGCGCGATGGTGTCCAGTTCCGTGTCGGCAAGCAACCACGCCAATGCCGTGTTGCCTCCCAAGCCGGGCAACTCCCTCGCCAATGTGGACATCGAAAGCCGTTTTGTCTGATCACCCTGCCAGAGGGCCATCAAGTCCGCAGCGTTGACGGATGATGCCGCCACCGGCAATTCCGGGATCGTCTTGCGCACCTGTGCAACACTCGCACTGACAAAGGCGAGCAAGACGCTCGCGATAATGAGCCATGATTTCATGTTTATACTTGGATGTTTTCACCTTCTCCCGTGACTACCTCAGAACCCTCTTCTGTGATGAGGATCGCCGCTTTCCTCCTCGGCCTCAGCAGCACTCGGCGTCCGTCCTTGTTTCGACGGGCCAGGTAAGCACCTCGCTTCAGCACCAGCCGGGCGGAGTGCTGTGGTTGCGCGATGTGAATCGTGGCACTCATGCAGCAGTGGAAGTGGTGGCAAAGGGCAAGCCAGGATGCGTGATCTGCGCCTTGGCTTTGTAGGTGGGCTTCAAGTTCAGATCGTGATTGTCACGCAGCAGCTTCATCAGCTCCTTTTCATCGCGGAACACATCGTATCCCCACTCCTTGCCAAGCAGGTGATACAGCTCGCGATCCATGCGCATCATGCACTGGCCAACGCCATTGATGCCCACATGCTCCGCCTTGGCATTCTTGACGGCGATCTGCTTCTGTCTCTTCAGCGCCTGGCGCAACCGCAACTGCTTCCCTTCCTTCAATTCCCAATACCAACGTTTTGCCATCTCGGGACCAAGGGCCTCGATGAAGCGATCTGCTGGATTATCTGTGGAGATCAGGTGCATGGAGAAGCAGTGCGGCGCGGACAGGTGTTAGGCGGCAGGCGTGTAGAACTTGCCGAAGAACCGAGGATTGCCCGGTTGCAGCCCCCAGGTGCTGAAGATCTGGCCACGCTTGCGCGTGCCATCCTTGGCCAGATCCTTGTTATTCTGCGGCATCTCACGCACACGCATCTTCAGGTGCTGCCACTGGAGCAGCAATGCCTCGGCGCGCATGGACGCCTCCTGGCGCATGAACGGATGCCACTCCAACGTCATCATGCCGGCATCGCCCGCAAAGATGTCGATCGTGACGCCAAGCCGCTTCTCATCCGCGTCCGAGTTGAAACGGCGCACTGTCTGGAAGCCATCTTCCACCGGCACCAGATTGCCCCACGAAGAGACCTTCTGCTTGAACTCCAAGGTGCAAAACGAATGCACCTTGACCTTGGCATTGACACTGGTCGCCATGGCCGAAAGCACCGCATTCAGATCATCTTCACTGGTGAGATTAGCCACACCCGTGGGGCCCAGACTGTGGCACGCGGCAGCCTTGGGCCGGAAGGCCGCAGCGACGCGCGTATCAGTATCGGTCTGCGCAGCGATGTTGGCAGTGTCCGTGGTCCACAATTCCAGGCCGCGAGTCAAGAACTGAGCGGAGTCACTGCCCGCCTGGGCCTCCTGTGCCGAGATGATCGTCAGCTCACAACTGGTGATGTGCAGACGCATGGCACCTTTCGCCTGGTAGTCATATTCGGAAAGCCCGCCAGTGGCATAGACCTTGTTCCCCTGCGCTACCTTGCCAACGCCGAAATCGTCTTCCCGGTGCTGAATACGACCCTTGAGATCGCCGCGCGTTGAGCGGCTGGCAGGCGATGCCCAGGCACGGTTGTCCGGGCTGCCTCCGAGTGTAGGCGTCTGAGGAGCATCTGCGCCCCACACGAAGAAGTCATTCTCCGGCGGCTCGGCCTTCTCGATCTGATTGAAGATCGGCGTATTCGCCAGATCCGTATCGTCCACGGCATCAAAGATGTCGGGCTTCTTGGTCAACTGTGTTGCTGCATTTACTCCAGCCATAATGTTAGAAAGTGAAAGTTAGTTGTCGCGCCTTGTTAGCCCAGGAAGGCCGTCACCAGCTTTGCCTTGGCGTTCTTGTCCCCTTTGGAGGCGCGCTCCCTTAGGGTCGCAACATCCAGCGTGTTGCTCGCTGTGGTCTGCAACTTGACCGGTGCAGACGCGGCACCAGCACCCAGAGCGGGCGCTTCAGCCTTCGGTTTCGGCCTGGGTTCAGGCGCTGCGTTGCCCACGGGCACCAGCTTGAACTTGCCTGAGCGCACCTGTTCCATCGTCAGATGATCGCCGATCACGGTCGCGTGATTCGGCAGCCTGACCATGCCGGGCGCTTTGGACACCAGCGCATCCGCCGCCTTCCTCTCAGCGGTCCCTTCCTGGAACAGCTTGGGATACAGCGTCTTGGCCTTGTCCTTCTCCATGCCATAAGCCTGGAGGTAGTCTCGCCGTCCCGGCGCTGCCGCGATGGCAGCCTGGGCATTGCGGCGGATACGTTTGAGAGCCTCGCGATTGTAGCTTTCGTTCCCGTATTCCACCTCTTCGAGACCCTCGTCTCTCATGCGTTCCAACTGCTCCTCCACCCAATCGACGGCTGACTGAGCCTCCGCTACGTGAGTCTCCAGACGGTCTAGACTGGTGATCGAACCCAAAGAGTCCACATGGTCCACGATTGGCTTCACCGCCTCTCGCATCGCCTGCGTTTCTGCACGCAGCGTTTCAAGCTCAGCCTTCGCCGCCTCGCGCTCCTCGTCAGCACTACTGCGCTGCCGTTTCAGCTTGGCTACTTGATCGAGCAGATTGCCTCCTAGCTTGCTCAGATTCGCCTGCGCATCGGCAGGCAAATCCGCAGCCCAATCAGGCAATTGAAATCCGGTCGGCTCACCTTCCTCTCCCACACGTTCAGGAGCCTCCTCTTCAGCCACCACGCCAGCCTGCGCTTCCTCGCCCACAAGTGGAGCCTCCTCTTCCTTTGCCAAAGAGACCGCCTCTGTCGGCGCATCATCCACGCCCAAAAACGCCGACAAAGCCGAGGCTTTCGAGTCGGCTGACGACGATCCAGCCGCAGCCGACGACGCGGCTTCAGCCCCAGCAGGAGAGATAACTTCTGGTCCCATGCCCGCGATGGGACCATTTCACCTCGCGCAAGTCACGCGTGCCCGCGTCAACTGTGCTCAGTTGTGCGCGACCGTGCGCAGTTGTGATTTACTTTTCTGCTTTGCCCGTCGCTTCCCGCCCCTCAGCCATGGCCTCCAGCGTCTCAATGGCATCCGCTAACGCTCCAGCGCCCGCCGCATAATAGCCCGTCATACCTTCCTTTGCCACTTTGGCCGACTGGCTTGCCCGTTGATACCAGGCTTCTTGCTCGATCAGCACTTGCATGACCGCTCGCACCCCGAGGTGCTCTTGATAACGGCGCACCGCATCCTTCACCTCGGGTGCAGAAAGCTCCTTGCCGCCCAGTTGACGCTTCACATACACCACAGGGCGGTGTCTCATCCATGATCTCAGTGTTGCAAACATAAATTACGCTGCCTCCCCCTCCAGCACAGGCTTGGTTCCCAGACGTCCAATCACTTTGTTCTCATCCTGCGTTACCTGCTGCTGATGGAACTCAGCTCGCGCAGTGAGCAATTGCCTTACCAGCATAGATTCGGGGTCCAGCTGATTTTCATCGGCGTTCATGATCGCCGCCGCGCGAGGGTTGGTCTGCAAGAGCTTCTGCAACTGCGCCAGCCTCAAGCGATGATTCTGCCCCATCTTGTAAGGCGGCTCCAAGCCATTCATGACAGCGCTCAGATTGCGCGTCTCGTCCTCCTCCTCGTCCTGGGAGGCCGCATTCGCATCCTTCACCATGATGCCCGCCATCACGGGATCGACCGCCGCAAACACATACTTCACGAACTCGCCGCGTTTGATCACCCCCTCGGAATCAAACGGGAAAGCCAGCTCACCCAGCATCTTGAACTTCTTCATGAGGAAGTCCAGATCCAGCTCCTTCACGTCAAAGGACAACTCCAGATCATACTGCCCCTGAATGTCCTCACGGGAGGCGTTCAGCGGCACCGCCATGCCCGCCACACGCGCCTCGACAATCGGGTCCATGTATTGCTGCATGAGCCCAAAGATCATCCCGAGAATCTCACTCCAGGTGATGAGGAAATTGCTCGTCAAATCTTGCTGATGCAGCTGACTCAGCGCAGGCGGCACCGTCTGTGACATGCGGCCAAAGTGCCGGTCCACCTGCTCGCGCAAATCCTGCTTCATCTCGACCGGCGAGTAACCGCGCTCCGGCAGATTCATCCATTCAAAATCGCTGCTGCGAGACATCGGCAACTGAGCCCACGGCTTGAGCGGGAAGGCCTCCGTAAACTTGCCAGCGTTGACCTTGATCGGCGGCGTAGTGTCCAGCACCGTGCGGTCATCATGCGCATCGTGATGCAGCTTCATCGAGTTTTGCCACGCCTGCGCCTTCTGTGGCACGCCGCGCGAAGACAGCAGCACCTTCTTGCGATGCTCACGCACCAGCTCCTTGAACGGATACTTGCCCAGGCTGTCCTTCAGCACCTCATGCTTGATCACCTTGGAGCAGGACGCATGGAGCAGCGTGCGATACACACACGGCACACCCGCCTTCGTTGGCATCCGATGGAACAGCTCAATCACCTGATACATGCCAGATCGCGCCGCCTCATCCGTGGTCACCCCATACCTCACACCCGCGCCCGCCATGGCCCATTGCAGCGTATCGTAGATCGTCGAGTTAAACACACGCCCAGGATGATCCAGCAGTTGCTTCAGCGCCTCCGCGTTCCATTCCTCCAGCTCTGCTTGGTCTTCGACCTCTGATCGCGTTAACCAATGCAGACGCGCAATGCGTGGTGCGCGCTGCACATCGAAGGTCAAGGCAGGCATAATCACATCGATGCCCACCTGGCACGCCTCCAACAGCGGGCGACTCTCCCTGACATAGACCGCATAGTAGATGCCCGGCTTCCCTTGCTGCAAAGCACTTGCCACCCGCCGCGCCTCCGCCTCTTCCACTGCCGGGTCGAATTGCTGAATCAACCGCACCAACTCATTACGCCGCTTCGGATCGAGCGCGAGCATCTGCAATTCAATCGTGGTTCTCTCCACCTGCATCTGCATCTGCGCCTCCTGCGCCTCCTGCGCCGCTTCGTCCGCACCAGGCTCTGCTGCCCCCTCAGTCGGAACCTCCGATGATTCCGCCAGCATCTGCAAGGCCCACTTCTCCAGATCATCTATCGTGATCTCGCGCGGCTCAATAGCCCGCTCCTTGTGCCAGCGCACATGCATCAGGCTCATTCCGCCCGTCTCCGCCCAGTCAGCCAGCAAGCGCCCCTGCCGCCCGATGCCGGAGCGCAGCAGTGTGCCGACGGTATAATTCATCACCGGAGTGATCAGTGCCGCGTTGCCTGCCTGCTTGGCATTCCGCGCCACGACGTTCAGCCTTGCCGCCCGCAAGGCCGCCATGCACAGCTTCACATTCTCATTCACGATCTCATCCGCCAGCGGCACCTGGGCATCGCTCGCGCCCTCCCACGGCTGAGCAGGCTCCCCAAGATCATCCTCATGCTTGCGCCCATCCTCGGACTGGCCCGCCCAGACGCACTCACGGATCTCATCGTTCTTCTTGAGCTGATAGAGCCAGGGACCCATATCGCGCACATCCTGCTCCAGCGCGGTGATCAGCTTGCTGGCGTCTGGAGCTTCACGCGGCTCCAGATAGGCCATGGCATCGAGACGGTCGGTTTTACGTTTCATCGGCAGTTGAAAGGTCAAAGTTAAGTTTCTCCAGCACTGTGTCGCGATGCCACTGGCACCATCCGCCATCAGTGAGTTTCTGTTTGGTAGGCGCAGGCAATAACACCCCCGCGTCGATCAGCTTGATCATGCGCCGCCGACCGATACCCATCAGCTTGCCCAAGTGATACAGCTCGCCGCGATAAAGGAGCGGCGTCCTGAACTGTTTGCGCACGGCCTCCAGTTCGTCGGACGAGAGTAAGGTTCTACGCACAGGTTGTCCAGCAGTCATCATCGGTTCATTCCCCCCATAGGTTTCATTGCTTTGGCAGATACATACCTGCACCCCATCGTGAGGTGCCATCGCAGGATGTCGATCGGCTCCTTGCAGGCCGCTTTGTTCAGGTCTCCGAGCCGTCGCCCTTCGTGGTCGCAGTCGGTGAAATTGCTCAGCGCAAAGATGAAGTTCTTGCACGTCTCGACCACGTAGAGCGTGGGGAAATTGGTGTCGTCCACCGGCTTGCCATCGTCATAGGCCAGCTCGTCATTGATGAAGCCGATACCCTCATCAATGTTGGGACACTCCTCATCGCGGTAATCGAGCCCAATGCGGCCCAGTTGCTCACTCAGCGTCTCACTGCCGTCCGACTCGGAGGCGAACTCCGCGTTGCCATAGTGACGGTCGATGTAGCGCTCGAACATGCGGGCCGCCACCGTGCCCTCGCCAGGCACTTCTCCGCCCTGCTGCCAGCGGCCCAGCTCACGCTCCACCTTCATGAACTCATCCTTGTAGCGCGTGCGGGAGAAACCGAACCCTTTCTGACACTCACCTACATCCCCGTTGGGACGCCCCGATTTGCTCGGCACCGCCCACGGCCCCGGATCGCCGATGCCAGCGATTTCAGAGCCATCCTGCGGCCACTCTCTCAGCACCCAGTGGCGGCCTATGGCATCCACTCCGATCCAGCCGGCAAACCACGGCTTCCGCCCGGCCGGATCGAGGTAGTGGTAGATCGTCAGATCCTTGGGCACGCGAGAGAGTGGCACCACATGCACCGAGGTATTGAACTTCGGAAAACAACTCTGCGTGCTCTTCTCGACCACGCCATACGCCGAACACAGGACGCGCGCCCGATCTGCACCCGCCAGCTCCGCCTTAATCCCTTCATAGTTACCCCCAATGACGTTGTGCTTCGTGTGCAGGTAGAACACGCGGCGCGAGGTTTTCTTGCACGCCCGCTCCAGAGGCACCTCCTCATACGCTTGCGCGCCATCGGCCCACTTGGGCAGCAGCTCCGCTGGCGTCGTCCTAACCACGGTGCTGTCAGTCAGGAACTCATTGACCGTGTCAGTCCACCCATCCTTGGGCGTAAAGGTGTAAAGCGCTAGCCCGTGCAGAATCTTGGCAATCACATCCAGCGGCGGCCACTCGCCACGGCTCATGGTCTCCAGCGCCTGCTCGTAGATCGCCCGCCAGAGCCGTGTCTCCGCAGCCCGTGTCAGCAGACGCTCGCGAATGGTCTCCATGAACGCCTTCGGAGCCAGCTCGTCGAGCCACACAAACGTCAGCGCCGAACCCTGGAGATCGCCCACCTTGTTCCTGTAGGTCCAGAAGGAGCACGTTCCCCCGCAGTCCACGCCGTTGTTCATCACATGCAGCGTGAACTTGTCACCGATGAACCCATGCCCCTCCACGTAGCCCATCTTCTGCCCCTTGGCTCCCGTCCGCTTCCTCACCTTCTCCACTTTGAACTGCCTCGGCAGATAGGCATAAATGATCGGCTCCGCGATTTCAGCGGACGAATCATCCGTGGAGTGAAAGCACCACGTCATCGCCTTGTGCGTGCCGAAGAAGTGCGCGTTGTGACTGAATGCCCCCAGGAATGACTTCGATCCACGCACACCGCCAGAGATGAGCACCTCCAGCGGCGCTCCCAGATTCGCCAGCCTCATCTCGCAGATACCCCTCATGATGTCCAGCCATCGCGGCGAGCGGTGCCCATGATGCAGCGCATCCTCGCTCATCAGGCGGATCGTCTCCTCTCGCGACGCCGCCATGGACTCGACTACCGCCCACGTCTCCGGCCTCGCCTCACGAGCCTCCCAAGCGGCTCGCACAATGTCATCCGGGATCTTGGGGAACAACGGATGTTCCGTTTGATGCAGAGGCGAGTCACTCATGGTCGCGCGTCCTCCGGTTCGTCGTTCTTCCACTCGTCGCCGTCTTCGGTGGCGGGCTTGTGCGTGGCATTTGCGCCGGGTTAACAAGCCCGCCTTGATCGACGGCGCGGGTTTCGAGAAACAGAAGGAGGGACAGTTCTTCTTTGGTCATAGGGGTGCAAGCGTTGAGGTTAGGCGTTGGCAGGTTGTTGGGTGGCAATGATGTAGAGCCTCGCCGCGCCGATCAGCTTCGAGCGCAGGCCTTGTTTCAGTTCGTCGTTCGTCACAGGCTCCGTGACGAAGTGAGTGTTTTCGTTGGTCATGTTGGGCGACTCCACGGCCTCGATGCGCAGCCAGAGTTCAGGCGTCCGCTTACCCTTGTTATCGCGGCGCATCGTGACCCGACTGCCTTCCACATCGAGCACGAAGGCAGGCTTGCCAGTGCGCGAGGACTCAATCAGATGCGCGCCCACAAGCTTCATCAGGTCGATGTCGAGAATGATCTTGGATTTAGGCATAGTCGTTGAGGCGTGGACCGCTGTTAGTCATCGTGAGGGGCTGGCATGAACTCGCCCTGCTGTGGCTCCCGGTTCTGCGGCTGAGGGCGCGGCGGCACATTGGGCTTGAAGGGCTTCCGGGCTGGCTTCTCATCGCGCTTGGCCTGGGCCTCCTGCTGGGCCTTGGATCCCGCGTCGCGCTTCTCAGGATCGTTGCTCAGCAAGGAGTCGGTCAGGCTCTCGAAGCGCGTGATGTCTGCCACAAAGCGCAGCGGCACTTCGCCCACACCGATGTCGCGACCCTTGGCAATGATCAGCTCCGCTTCATCCTCGGGCGCGTTTTCGTCGTAGTAGGGCGTGCGATGCAGCAGCCCCACAATGTCGGCGTCCTGCTCGATGTCGCCCCCTTCGCGCAGATCGGAGAGCTTGGGCTTCCCCCCCTTGCGTTCTTCCGTGTTGCGATTGAGCTGAGCGAGCACGATCACCGGAATGTCCAGCTCCTTGGCCATGGCCTTGTAGCCGTGACTGATCTCGCCGATTTCCAGCGCGCGATTCTGCTTGGCCTTCTTGCTCTCACTGGTCGCAAGCTGAAGGTAGTCACTCACGACGAGCTTGATGCCGTGCTTCGCCACCATGATGCGCGCGATGGATCGCTGCTCTTCAATGCTCAGTGCCGCACAGTCGCACACGAAGATTTTGGCGTGGCACATCTTACCGAAGCGGATCGTGATGTTGTCTTTATCGTGAACCGAACCGAGCCCGAAGCGGACTTGATTGAGGTTCACGCCTGCGCCACCCACGATGGAGCGACGCCCCAGCGCGCGGGCGCTCATCTCCAGTGAGAATACCAGCACGGGCTTCGGTGGATGATTCCACTGGTGATAGTGCCCCTCGCCCAGGGCCACATTCTCCACGATGTTCATCGCGAAAGCCGTCTTGCCCATGGAGGGCCGCGCTCCAATGACAAACATCGTGCCGCCCTCCAGCCCGCCCGTGCGGCGATCAAAGCTGGTGAAGCCGGTAGCGATGCGGCTCAATGGGATGTGCCCTTTGTTCCCAGGAGCGAAAGCTTCCTCCACATCATCAACGATGTCGGCGCAGATGCTCGCCCAGTTCTTCACCCGCTGCTCCTCTTTCCCATCGGTCAGCGCAATCATGCGCTCCTGACAGGAGGCTAACAAACCGTCCACGCCCTCATTCGGATCATCTGTGCCGTGAGTCTGCGCCTCGTGAATGAACTCAGCGGCGGCGTTGATCACCTGGCGCAGCTTGAACTTCTTCTGCACGATGCCGAGGTGCCACTGCCACTGGACCGAAATCGGAATGAAGCTGTAGAGCTGCGAGATCGCGCCCCCGCCGCCGCACTTGTCGAGCTGTCCACGGGAGCGCAACCAATGTGTCACCGACGAAATCTCAATCGGAGCACAGGCGTCCAGCATGGCCAGCAGCGCCTCGTAAATCATGCGGTTGGCCGGGTGATAGAACGCCTCGGCTGGCAGCGAGATACGACACTCAGACAGCCGTCCAGCAGGATCGCTTAGCACTCCCGAAAGGACACCCTTCTCCGCCTCATCAGAGAACGGCATCGAGCGATTCAGGTTCGCCAATCGCTGCTCATCAGACAGCGGACGCTTTTCACCTGGCTCCGTCATTCGGAAAGGCACAGGCGCGCCCCCCGGCTCCACGAGCACATCACCTTCAGCATCTACAGCCCAGTCACTCATAGGAAGCCCGTTGGTCGGTGGTTAGATTTTGATAAGCCTGTGCCACCTGGACGCGCTTACTCTGCGGCAGGTCGCTCCACTCCATCTCGTCGGGCACAGAGAGCCCCAGCTCTATCGAAGCGAGGGAGCGCCAAGCGATGCACGGCGGCGGCTGAGCTACTCGCCCCACAGAATTCTGAGGTTGATCAATCTTCTCAGCTCGAAATCCGCCCCCCTCCTTTTTTTGCGCCGCGTCGCCGCCTGCTGGCTTCCGCTCCCAGTTGCTCGGATCATCATTGAACTGATGTGCATTGAACCATGTCGCCGGATGCGGCACCGTGTCACGACCATCGGCGGTGTAGCGCGAGGGTCCCCACTTCGCCACGGCGACAGCGTAGATCTGCACTCGCTTCAGCAACTCTTGCGGAGCGATCTGTGCCACACGCATAGCCCGCTCAATAGCCTTGAGCGCGGTGGGTTTTTTCTCCTTCCTCGGATAGGCCGCATAGATCTCCTCGCACCACGTTCCGGCGCGGAAGAGATCGCGCGAGACATCGGCAAACTTGTGTGGCTCCAGTTCGCCGCGCTTGTGCATAGCCTCGTCCACACAAGCCTGGAGCTGCCCATCGGTGAGAGGCTCGGTGCTGGAGATCAAAGCCGCAAACTGCTCCGGAGTGATCTGCTTGCCCGCCGTCAGGCGGTGCGCAAACCACAAGCCCACGATGCCGCATCGCGTAGGCGACCAGCTATCAGGCATCTCCACCGCCCCTTCACGCGCCGCGCCCCCCTTCTTTTTTTTCGGCTTCGCAGACTGATCGCTTCG
>ERZ869921.761-NODE-761-length-16093-cov-3.590660_pt1 | contig 16093 bp, 24 predicted proteins | sample MGYA00579310_ERZ869921 | MGnify/ENA primary metagenome ERZ869921 (study PRJEB32216, sample SAMN09231816) | wastewater metagenome | place: USA: Maryland | collected 2016-06-21 | study: EMG produced TPA metagenomics assembly of the PRJNA472060 data set (Reclaimed...
GGAGAAAGACCGGCAAAACGCGGGGAGGCGGACTAAGTGAATTGTTCGCCTCCATTTACGACGGCAACCCTTTTTAGTCGCGGGCAACCGGCGCTAGAGTCACAGCGTTGCAAAGCAGTGAGAAAACTCCCGTCCTAGGCGGGAGTTTTTGATTCAGATAATCGGATGAGAGATCACGGGATTGGTGCTAGAAATTATCTTTTTCCTCTTCAGTGGCAGGTCTAATTGACTCTTCATTGTGTCCATGTGGTTGTATGTCAAGCGAGTACAGCGGTGTTCCGTCGACATCCTGATATACGCGCGTGATTTCGGCAGTAGTGGTAAAAACCACAATATCCCCTAACTTAAACTGAGGCGGCGCTTTTGGCTCGTTTTCTCGTGACCACGCCGAGAGGTTAAAAGTGTTTGTTCCGGGTATGCGGTATCGCTCGTCATCCATTGGTAGCTTTTCGTCAGACATGTTTATCTCCTCGTGTTTACGATCATTATATTCGTATATTGGTGGACAAAACTTGTGACAAAAATCCGATAATTTTTGTCACTTTGTTGGTTCTCTCGGCTAAACAGTGGTAAAATCGTGGTAAAAATGTGTACAAAATATGCGTAAAATGTCGGGCAAATTATTCACTCGGTAGGGCTGTGCCGATTCTGGTAGCAAGTATCCATACTGATCCACCGGCCAATCTGAATAGCTGCCGCGCCCAAGTAATTGAATTCATAATCCTCAATGACGACTTCGGCCTGTTCTAGGGTCGGAAAGAATAGAGGCATATTCCACGCTGCAACGCAAAGATGCGGCGAAAAAATGAAACGGGCGATCCCGTCGCTCCCTTTCCAAAAGCGGGTGAGTAGCATGCTGTCGCCGTCGTCTTTGGTGAAGTAGAGATAGTATTGGTCAGGTATTCGATTAGTCATTTGTTCACTCGCAGCCTCCGGCGCTTCACCACATGTTTCTGGCCTCGCGAGTCGATCACCAAGGCCGTTGCCATCTTCTGGCTAATGATGCACTTACCATCGGCACGGCGAACGGGATCGCAAGCCATGCCAATGTGCGCCGGATCAGTGAGAGCGTCACCCAAGTATATATAACGCATCAGTAGGTGCTGAGCGGCACAGCGTCGCCGACTTGAATGGGATCGTCATTCGACACCATGCGCTTGTGAAAGCTGTGCCAGCGGTGACCGTGTTGATCGATGCCGATTTGCTCACTTATGATCTCGTAGCCGCTGGGCCAGAGCGGCTTTTTCTCGACCACCTTTTCACTGATGGGTGTGATGCGGATCGGCTCCATGATGGCACTCCAGTTGAACACTATGTACATTTATTATAGTCCGCTTTGTGCCGGGTTATTTACTCGGCAGCGAATAAAAAGCCTTCATCAATTCCATGACTGCGGCAGGGAGAGATTCATCCTCCAGATAAACGTCGCAGCCCGCGCCGAAAATCCGGTTCATCAACTCGCCAAAGGACAGGATAGTCTGGTAGTTTTCGCAGAGGATGGCCTGACCGGTTTCACGCCGCTGTTCCACAATATCGGTGCGGTGCTTCTTGAGACTTACCACCATCGAATTATCGGTATGTTTGGTGATGGTGAACTCGTATTCCGAATACTTTTTCCGCTCAGCACGATCCACGCTGCGTTCGGATGGATACGAGCGAATATATGCACCCGGATAAGCATTTTCGTCGTGATAGGCGTACTGCCGATCTTCTACCTTGGGGATCACGTCACCGGTGTGTCTGTCGTCCATTATGCATCATCTCCTTTTACTGGATGCCATTTGATAGTTGCGTCGTCGGCATGTCCAAAACCAATATCAAGCTTGGCGAGATCGGCAGCGAGGCCGGGCTTCCGACGGGCAATGTCGGACTGAATGGCTAAATAACCTTTATAACGTAGCTCTGAACGCGGCTCCGGCTTGAAAGGTAGCCACGTCACATGGATGCCGAATCCTGCGCCAGTGAAGGCAAGGATACTGCCGTTATCATCGGTGTGTTCAAATGGGAAGTCAGGTATTTGCTCAACCGATTTTACGTCGTCACGGTCAATGACAACTTTGAAGTAAAAGAGTTGAAGGTCTTCTTGTTTAGGAAGTGCAATATGTTTTGCACTACGTTGGATTTGGAGGCGTTTCTTGGGCATATGCAATTTCCTTTGATTAGTGAGTCATTTCGGCTCTAGTGGTCAAGAAATAATCCGGCAGGACACCGCGATCAAACAGTTCCGGGCGGCGCTGCTGGAGAAAGGCAAGAGCTTGCTCGTCGGTCATGCGTTGGGCGGCTGCCGAGAGGGTGAAGGTTTCAACGATCCAACGGTCGTGGCAGTCTTGGCAGAGGGCGCTGTAGGCGAATTCCAAGAAGACGGTGTGCAGCTTGCCGCAGCGCTTGCAGATCGGCATTCGGAGTTGGTAGTCCATTATTGCAAACTCTCCATGAACCAACTCATCAGCGCCTCGAATAACGGATACGCGCATTGTGGGACCACGGTGTTACCGAGTGTGCGGATGCGCGGTGTCGCCTCGCCGTTGCCAGTCGCTGTACGCGGCGGCTCATAGGGATAGGGGGGGGGGCAGCCTCTAAAGGCGGGGATTTGAGGCTCGTCCAGCCGATAGGGTAACCCATGAGCAGTTCGCCCCAATCGGGATTGAGTGTGCCGGGCAGCCGCTCCAGATCGCCTTCCCAATTGACTTTGACGTAATCCCGTAGATGCTTGGCTATGGTGTGTCCCGACGCTCTCTTTTCCCCGCGTTCGGCTTTGAGCGCCATCTTTGGGCTGCCACCGCCGAGACTGTCCGATACGGTTGGAGTAGGCCACAAGAAACCAACGTTCTCGCTCGTGGGGAAACCCGAAATCCCGTGCGCGAAGATGTCCCCATTCCGCATCGAACCCCATTTCGGCAAGGGACCGGAGTAGATACTTAAACTCAGACCCAGCATTGAGTGTTGGAAAGTTGGGAACATTTTCGAAAAGAATCGCATGGGGCTGAACCTCTCGAACAATTCGCAGCATCTCAGGAAGTAGATAACGTTCATCATCAGCACCGCGCCGTTCGCCGGCCACCGAAAAAGGCTGACAGGGAAAGCCGCCAATGACGACATCGGCATGATGGGGATGGCTGGTAAACACATCGTCATCAATCGGTACATGAGGCCAATGTTTGGCGAGAACCTTCTGGCAGAAAGGTTCTTTCTCCACAAAACGAATAATCTCAAACCCTGCATAGTGAGCCGCGAGGTCAAGTCCGCCGATGCCAGAGAACAGAGAAATGATGGTTGGTCTTATCACGCCGTCGTCTTCCTTCTATACACGCGCGGGTGCGGGTTGACTTGGAGATAGGCACGGTGTTCCCAGCAGCGGGCATAGCGCCAGTGATAGCGCGGGTTGGTACAGCCGGGTATCACACAGGGCTTGGTCTCGAAGTTTTCCAAGCGCTTCTCGTCGATACAGAGATGGCAGGGTGAATAGAACCGGCCATTGGCACGGCGCGGGAAATACTCTTCGGTTTCTGGCCAAGACTCGCCGCACTTGAGGCAGAGCTTTTCGAGTGCGGCTTCGGCAGTGTCGGCGTTATGCAATGTACTTTGCATAGTCATTAGGAATTAGCTTTCTGCCATCTCAAACAAGGTCAGCTGCGACTTCTCCAGCTCGGCTGTACGCAGGTACTTGCAAGCCAGCTTCCAATAGGAGGGCTTCAATTCGGAGGCCATGCCGCGCCGCCCCAGCTTCACAGCTACATAAGGAGTCGATCCCACGCCGCCGAAGGGGTCAAATACCAGTTCGCCGGGGTTGGTGTACCAGTGGATGAGGCGCTCGATGAGATCAAGCTGCAAGGGCGCAAGGTGACGCTCGTCTTTGGCTTCACGCGCGATCTCGACGTTAAGAACCTTCATCTGATTGATGTCCGACCAGATGGCGGGAATGGTCACGTCGTCCCAAATCGGATTGGCGTAGTTTTGCCAGACCGGCAGGGAGGCATTGATCTGCCCGGACTTGCGGCTGGGAATGGCGAGTAAGCTGCCGGGTGGGTTCGAACCGTAGTAGGTCAAGTCGCGCGGATCGTGTGCAACCGGTGCAGACTCTGGCTCCGACGAGAACTTACGGAACACGAGGACGTAATCCGGCAGGCCGACACGCAGCGCCTGCGCTTTGGTGCGCCAGTTCTTATACAGAAGCCCGTGCGAATTGGTCTTTTGCATCTCGACCACCGGGTCTTTGCCGACGGTGATGCGCGATTGCAGCACCCACTTGGACTTTTGACGCTCCGGCAAATCGGCCTCCGAGTCCAGCCGAGCTTGACGGAAGGCAACGGTGACATCATCCGAGAAGGGCGCGATGCCCATGACCGTATCGCGGTTGATGAACAGGGGCAGGTCTTTGACGTGAACGGCCACAGTTCGTCCGGGCTTGGTGACGCGCAGCAGTTCCTTAATCAAGTAGGTGTAATGCTCAAAGAACTCGGCATCGGTAGCGGCGTTACCCATATCGGCTTGCTTATCGCTGTATGTGTACAAGCTGCTGAACGGAGGCGAGTGGACGCAGAAGTCAATGCTGTTGGATGGAAAGCCCTTGGAGACCTTGATGCAGTCACCGAGGTACATCGTCCAACCTTCACCCTGAGCAATATCATTCTCGGTATCCGAGAAGGTGACCACGCCGGAGCCGGTGCGGAACAAGCCGTACTTACGCATGGCGGCATTCATGTTGGCCTGCATATCAATGAAGGCACGCTGCTTTTCCTGCAAGCGCTGCATGACACTGCCTTCAGACTCGGAGTAGATCATATGGATATGCGGCGTGCGTTTTTGGCCGTAGCGGACAATGCGCCCCATCGCCTGATAGGTGCGCTCGAAACTAAAGGACACGCCGACAAAGATCATCTGATTGCAATGCTGCCAGTTCAGGCCGAGACCGGCGATTTCCGGCTTGGTGATAATGATACGAACATTGCCGTTGGTGAAGGCATGCAGCCTGAATTCCTTGACGTTGGCTGAAAGACTTCCACGAACCTCAACATAATCGTCATCGATGAAGGCTTTGATCAACTCATCGGCTTCGAAGTCGGTGTCACACCAGATGATGACCGGATCGGCAGAGTCGATATCATCTACAATCTGGCGGGCTTTGGCGACACGTTCGGCGTTGCTATCACGCTTGACCTGCATGAACGACGTGGCTGAAGGGGTATCTGGCAGCAGCTTGCCCTTTTCCCAAGCGCGTTCAATGGTCTGCTGCCTGGATGACAGTTCGTATTCATGGAAGTCGGCCTGTATGCGCTCGTAACCGGGCATGTCGTACTCATCGCCGAGATCAGAGGGCTTGGAGATGCAGACGGCCCAGCTCGTCAGCCAGCGGTAGAAATCCTCTTCAGCATGACCTTTGAGCCGCGCCTGACGGGCCACGTCGCCTTCACCCACAAACCAGCGTGCCAAGACATCGTGAAAATCCATGATGTCTAAGAAGGTGCTGTGGTTGCCGATTTCAACAATGTCATTAGGAGAAGGTGTCGCCGTGCAGCACAGTCGGTAAGGCGTTTGCTTGAAACGCTGGCAGAGATCAAAGAAGGTTTTGCTGTAGTGCTTGAGGATCGACGACTCGTCAAGGACAACACCGGCGAACTGCGCGGCATCGAAATGATCCACGCGTTCATAATTGGTGATGAAGATGCCGGTTTTATTTTCAACCATGTGATGTAGAACTTGGCCGTCGTTCTCAACGTGGGTGACTTCAATATCAAACTTGAGACCTTCGCGGACGGTCTGCTCGGCAACGACCAACGGGGCAAGAATCAACACCGGCTTGTGGGTATGTTCGGTAACATGTTTGGCCCATTCCAACTGCATACCAGTTTTGCCAAGGCCGACATCGGCAAAGATCGCCGCCCGTCCCAAGAGAAGCGCCCAGCGGACAATATCCTGCTGAAAGCGATAGAGCTTGTGGTTAATCTGGCGCGGGTGTATGTCAATGCCCACCGGTTTAGGGATCGCCAGCTTAGTGGAGAGAAACTGCTGATAGTCGTCGAGGGTATCCGTCAGCAGGTGCAGCGGCGGTAGTGCCGGCCAGTCGGGTGTATTGTATAAATAATTCACAAAGGTTTTCCTTGATACATACGGACTAAATGGCGCTGATAAGGTGTCAGGAGCAACCAATCCCAATTCCGGCGCACACGGGTGTACCGCCGAGTCTTGCGATAGGCGATATGTGATGGATGAGCCATGTAATGCAGCCACTTCGGCAGGGCGTGTTCGGCTTGCTTCCGATGACTGCGCGCCCGTTTGCTGCGCTGCTGGCGTGGAGTAGGATTGTTTCGACGGGGCATGATCAGGCGGCCTTCGCTTCGGCAGTGTCCGGCAGGTGATAGGTCACCTTCTGGCGGCTGAGGGTGGAGTAGCCAGTACACGTGCTGGCGTTGACCTGTACATGCCGGGTAAAGGACACCTTCTTGCCGTTTTCAAGGGTGTAGCGCACCACGATCTGAGTGCTTTTGCGTCCGACACTGATGACCTTGATTTCAGCCTGCTCGGCCTGTTGGCGTTCCAAAATGGACAGTGCGTGACGCGCCTGACGTGCGCGATCCCAGAGGGCAGAGAGCCGGGTTTGCATCCGCTCCAGTTCGAGATCGACATAGGGGACGTATTCAGTACCCATCGTTGCGGACGCGACTTTCGCATCACGTTCGATCATGGCGTTGTTCGCCATGCGCTGCTTGACGGCTTTGTCGAGCGCAGCCGCTTCACGGCTGGCATTTTCAGCAATGGCGGTGAGGGCAACGGCTTCAGTGATTCGTTCCATAAAAGTGGACATAGTGATTACTCTTCCTTATTAGTCGGGATGAGGCCGGAGGCGCGAAACATCTTAATGCGGACATCTTCGAGTTCGGTGTCCATGCAGATGGTGGTGCGGCGGGCGTAGTCGTCCGGCAGGATGCTGTCGATGACGCACAGGTTGTAAGGACCATCGGTGACGAGGACTACACCGGTTCGCTGGGCCACGAACTGAATGCAGTGGCGTAACAGGCCGGTATGCTGGACTTGCAAGCGGCTTTGCACACCGGGGTAAAGCGGTTCGAGGCCGGTGAGTGCCATGCGTGCGGCTGCCGTCAGGTCGTAGGTTGGCGGTTCCAAGAATTTGTTGAGGTCAATCATGAGACACCTGCCGCGTGTTCACGAATGGCGGTGTAGATGGCTTCGGCAACCGCGTCTTCAAAAGCGGTGATGCGGGCATCGTTCTTGAGGAAGGGATGCACGTAGTCTTGAAAATCGGTCATGTGGTGAAGGCTGAAAATGATGTCCAGCCGGTCGTCCATGTTGGGCTGGCGCGGTTGGTCGTGGTTGACAATGGAGCGAACCAATTCGAACCAGCCGACGGCCTGTTCGGCAAAGTGTTGGACGTGCAGCTGGTCGTCTTTGGTTAAAACGGGCATACTGTTCATGACTATTTACTCCTTGGTAAGTGGTCGGTTTGAAAGGGGTAGGGGAGGTCGCAACTCCTCTGCCCCCATTGTGTAAATCTGAAAGTTAGGTTTTCTTGATAACCTCGTCTGCCGCTCGCATGAGCTTTTCTTCCTTGCTCATTGCTGTAAGTTCGCAGCCGACATACACATAGACCTCATGTGCGCTATAACGTGGATCAATAGTGATATGGAGTGATCCACTTTCAAAAGAAATCGCGTGTAAAACACCATGCATTTGACTGACTGAGTGGTGAAGCTCAATGTCACAAACAACTACAAACTGCCATCCCTGTACAGGATCAAGATTCAGCGGCTTAATTACGATTTCGGCACGACGTTTAGGCACTGGTATATTCACAATCTCACCCCTTCTAAAAAGATTTCATTCGAACGATTAAGCATTGACCTGTGCGATCCACACTGGGATCGTGCCGATGTTCGGCAGCTTGCACAACGATTTATCTTTGGCGTAGGCTTCGACTTTGGGACCGGCACAGAGCAGGTTGTCACCGTTGCTCCATGTGACGGTTTTAACCTCTTCGGTCTTCAAGTTCTTGACCACCAGCTTGTACTGACCAGCGGCTAACTTGCCGCCGTACTGCATGACTTCGAGGCGGGTTTCGAGCGTGCCAAGTGTTTGGGACTTGGACTCCTGCAAGATGACATCGCCTTCGCGCAGGTCGATGGTTTCGCACTTGATGCGGGGCAAGTCGGATTGTGTCTTTGCAAGGGCTTTCGGTTGAGCGGGCTTATCGCCAAAGAGATGTTCCTTGATATAAGCCGTGACGGCCTCGTTGGCTTCCTCTAAAGTACCTTTCCAATCACCCCACTTGCTAACCTTAAGCGCACGGGATAAATCGGCCTCGGTTAAATCGTCCTTCTTCCAACGGGCTTTAAACGTGTCCACATCTTCCGGTGTCCATGATGTGTGAGTGGTGATCGGCAGCTTGGCAACGTACTCATAGCGATAACGCGGCTTGCCATCTTCATAGGTGCCATCAAGGATTTTGAGCATCTCGAAACTGCGTTTGACCGGAATCTCTTTGGCGTTGGGTTTGGAACCGTAGCGGCGGCGAACACCAGCCTCGCCATCCGACAGTGGGAGTTCGTCCAGCTTTAAGCCGGATTGTGCTTCAAATTGGGCAACATCTTCAGGCTTATCAAGGTAGATGCTGGCAAATTTATACTCGCCATATTTGCCTTCATATTTCCAATGGGGATAGACGGCGATCACGGGCGTACCGCTGTCGCTGAGGTGGCGCATCACGGACATGATGGCCTGACGTTCGGTCTCAACCGGTTCAGGCTGATAGGCTGCAAACCCGGCAGCCCGCACCTCCGTAACTTTGGCAAGTGCTTCAGCCATACTTTTCACGTCGAAGGTGAAAAGCACTTCGTAGCCATCGGCTGAAAATCCTTTTACTGAGATGCTGTTTGACGCTGTAGTGTTCATGTGTTATCCTCGTTAACTAGGTATGTTCTGATAAAGACAGGTGAGGGGCGACGCTGTTGACGCAACGTCGCCCTTTGCGTTTATTTGGCTTTGCGCCTGCGCCCGTAGGTGGTGCCGACCGGAAAGAGCCAGTCCCCGCTTTGAAGCTGCCAACCGCCCAAAGTATCGACATTGCGAATGATGGTGCAGATCGCCACGCCGGACTTCTGGGCAACCGTTTTGGTCGTCCAAGACTCGATGGGGGCAGCCGATGCGGCAGGTGCATCGCCGTTGATTTGGGCGCGCAAGTCGTCGATAGTGGTCTGGGCCTCGTCCAGCTTTTGCTCCAAGTAAACAATGCGGCGCAGGGCTTCTTCCAGCGTTTGCGGCTGGTCACAGTCGGCAGGCTGCCCGGCGCGGCGGCGTTTCATATCCTCGGCCAAGCCCTTGAAAGATTTGGTGATCTGCCGGGTGCGTCCGGTTTCGGTGAGCGCGAGGCCGGTGAAGCGATGAGTGCTGGTCATGACGGCTAATCCAGTGTGATGGTATTGAGCAGGCTGAGCAGAAGGCCGCGCTGGATGTCGTTGAGCGGATAATCGCCCTTGAGCGCGTTGAAAAAGCGTTCGGCAACCATATAAGTGGTTTGGGGCGACATCTGGCGAAGAGTCTTGTAGATGTCACTAACCATGTTGTCATAAGCGCTTTCAGAAGCCGATTCATTGGCATCGTCGTAAGCAGCTTCACTTGCCATCTCGTACACGTCTTCTTCAACGCGCTCGATCAAGGGACGAAGGCGATCATCGTTGTAATCAGCTTCTTCAATGGCTTCAACGAGATCACTCAACTCTTTCTCGATTTGCTGCTTCTGCTTGCCGAGCGCCTGAGCCGCTTCCAACACGCTTTTCATAGCGGTATTGGTATGCAGAAGGTTCTGCTGCATATGCTCAGCACCTTTATAGACTTCAGAAAGACCGTTCTGCTGGAGCGTTAGCTGCTCCACTGCATCGGCATCGCCGCGCTGTTCGGCTTCCGCCCGCATGGCATCCGCCGCGTTCCACATCTCCAACGTCTTGTCGTAGATGTTGACGAGGGTTTCCTGCGCCCAAATATCGACGGCTCTGGTAGCACCTTCCTGAGCGCGGAAGTTATCTAGTTGGGTTTCGGGCGTTTCGACTTCATCTTCGCGACCGTAATACTGCTCGGTTTGAGTTTCGGGCGTTTCGACATCTTCTTCGTGCTGGTAATACTTGTCTGTCATGATTGATTTACTCCTGTGGTTACTGGAAATGGAGTGGGCTGGCTGGCAAATTTGCGGCGAAGCATTTCCTGCTGCTCGACACCCTTCTGAAGAATGGCATCAATCTCGGCGGCATCGCGCTCACGGCGGGCTTGGATACTGGCGAGGGTCGGGATACGTTTGGTGTCATGACGCTTGGGGAGGTTATGGGTACGGGCGATGGACACGGGTGCGCCAGTATCGACGATGGTTTGATTGTTTGGCATCGGCGGCTGCGGGGCAGGGGTGAGAGGAACTGCGCCGATGTAAAGCTTGGCTTCTTCGGCTGCCGGTTGAGCGGCTTTGGGCGCTGGTTGGGCAGGGAGATCGCGCACGAGGGTGACAATACGGGTGTAATAGGTAAACAGTTCGCTTTCAACACTCGTAACCGTAGTGTTTAGAGATACCCAACCTTCGCTTAGTTTCTCTGCCAACTCGGCATCAGAGGCGCGGCGATCTTCGGGATTGCTCAACTTCTGAACCAGTGTGCAAACTTCTTTGCAGGTCGGCGGCGGATTGGTGAGGGCTTCCACCTTGCGCTGAAGGGCGGCGACTTCATCGGCAGCGGCGAGGAGGCGGGTGTTGTGGATGCCGTCCTGAGCGAGTAAGGCTTTGTTGGCCTCGTCAAGCTGCTTGGTGAGGCTGTTGATCGTCGTTTGGCTGCGGACTTCCATCGCCTCAAGTGCTTTATTCAGGCGATCAACCTCAGCCTTGAGGTCGGCTTCAAAGGGCTGGTCGTCGGGTTCGTCAAATGCTTCTAATGCGGCTGCGAGTTTGTCGGCTTCTTCATCGGCGGTCTTGTTCATAAAGGCGCGAGACTCAGCGGACATCGGCTGCGTTTTCGGCACGTAGAGGATCCCGCCTCCCGGCAGCTTGATCTGCGGGTCAACCTTGTGACCGCCTTCGTGCCACGCGGCCAGATCGGCATAGGGCATGACTTCGGTGTGGCTTCCGTCGGCATCGACCTGCTCGACGATATAGTCGGCAGTGTTGACGTATTCAATGAAGACCGACTCAAGTCCCTTATCGGTCTGGCGGTAAAAGGCCGTGCCAGCCGGGAAGGTGCCGAGGTCGAGATAGGCGGCCAGATCGGCGGTGAGGAACTGGCGCTGCGCCCCGTTGGGATACTGCACGATGGTATCTGACGGGGTAGAGGCGATGACCTTGAGCGTTTTGCCGTGCAGGTCAATCGACTTGTTGGGGTCGAGGGCTGCGGCTGAACCACCGACGGTCATGGTTTTGGATGCTTTTGCCAACTTGTGGTCTTTTGGTAGTGTGGTTTTTTCAGTCACAATAAACTCCTTAATTTAAATGGAAGCGGCGTTTATGGCGCTTCATCTTCTGGCGCTGGCGACGGGACTTGGCGGCTTTCTGATCGGATGAGAGGCCGCCTTTGGCATGTTTGCCGCCGCGCTTATCGAGTGGGTTAAATCCGGCAGGGAAGTTAAACACGGCTAATCCTTCTTGGTGTGTTCAAGCTGCCAGCGCTTGGAGGCGACACACTCGTCGATTAACTTCTGCTCGTCGCGAGTCAGATGTTGGCCGGTGCGCTCTTTGAGCAGGGCGTTCAGCACTTTGTGCAAGTGGTCGTTGGCATCGGCAATGTCCTTATAAGAAGAAGGCGGCGGCTCTGGCACTTCGGTCTGCAAAACCGTGCCGATGAAGACCTGCCGCCGGACGAGTGAGGACGAAATGGTCATGAAACACTTTCCTTTACTAAGTAAGGGGTGAGATCGAATGTGGGATAGGAGGCGGCGCTGCGGGTGTAGCCGTTGAGGGCGCAGGCTGGATTCCAGCAGGTCACAAACCAGTAGGTTGGCTTATCCGGCAGGCCGGTGAGTTGGGACTTGGCTTCGAGTGTGCCGCCACAGGCACGGCAGACGCACGGCACACTGTCGGCCGGATGGCTGTTTTCAGCCGGGGTGCATGGGGGTTGGCCTTTCTGCTCAGTGGACATTTGGTAGACCTTTCTTGTGCAAATACTTTTGCACAATGGTATTCTTGTAGTGACTAGCGGCATCATGCTTGGAAACGTTCCGTTGTCACTTATGCAAATATCATAGCGTGGAAACGTTCCGTTGTCAACGCATCATTTCCGAATAAATGGTTAGAATATTCAAATGGAAACGATTGACATACAGCCCAATTGCTCATATCATTGGGAGAATTAGGATTAAGGAGTATGGCGGTGAAAAATCGAATGGTGTCGCTTATGGGCAAGAAGCAGGCGGCGGAGAACCGCACCATAAATGCATCAATTGTCGCGCGCGAAACCGGCCTTACTCGCCAAGCCATCTCTAAGTGGGTGCGCGGCGATGTGACGGAATTCCGCGAGGAGATGGTGCAAAAGTTGTGCAAATACTTTGACTGCGAACTTGGCGATCTTCTATATATCGATTGGGAAGATACCGAAGAAGGCGCTGCCGAGCCTGCGTGATTTGGATTGTTGATATGTTCAAACCAAAAATTCACAATCGGTTGCATAGTGTTATAAATCCGTGTTAACTCTTAATGTACAAACGATTGTGCTACTGGTTTTTCAAAAGATAGGCAATGACTTTTGCATAAGGGGTAAGATGTATTCTGAACGATGCCCGGAATGCGATATTGAGTTAATCAGCGCAGACGGCGGGAATAGATGGACCTGCCCACTATGCAACCAAGTGCCTCGACCTGAACAATACATTAGATCGAAGGTGAAGAAGCTGCCGATTACCACACCGGCACGAGACGAGTTAACTAAAACAATGGAATTGTTGGCGGAGGCTGTTGATGAGATGCCTCAATACGCAGAGGTGTTTTCAAGAATCTATCATCAAATCAGTCGGCAAGTTGAAGAACTGGACAACGGTTAACGAACAAAATATTGATTAGCACTCGTGATAATTTCCCTTATCAGGCAGAGGTGTAAATGGGTGAGATACTATCAAAGTTAAATGACGAGCATTACATAAGTACAGATGAATGGAAACCGCTTCACGAATGGGTGACTCCAAATGGTGAGATGGGGATCTATTGCAGTGATACTAGTTTAAAATTTGGTGCGGTTGAGTTTATTGTTATGTCAGAAGGCGTAATACTCGTTGATCAGAAAGATGCCCGTATGCTAGACAAGGCGTTGAAAGACGCTGAGTTGATTGCGAAATTTGCCGGAGCCGCCAAACTGCCGGTAACTACTGCACTGGTCTTGGATTAAGTATTAAAAGGCGCAGCGGAGAGGCCGCCAGCGTGTGCAAAAAATGCACAGGTTGCCCAGAAGCCGGGTTCGAGTCCCGGACGCGCAATCAACAACCAGTTGGAAGGGGAGGGCTTACAAACCCTCCTGACCAGCGCGCAGCTTAAAAATGATACGTCTTAAGGAACTAGGGTATCCAGACAAAATTAAGGGTTGTTCTGAACAAAACCCTATCATTTTGTCAGCAAGCAGTAAACGTCGATGTTTTTAACCGGCTTTCCACCGGCTGACGTTTGGAGGCCGGAAAGCAGTCTCCGGCTCATCGGCTAAGGCGATCAACTCATGGCGACGGGCGATGGTAGCAACATACGCGTCGTCGTGGGGTTGATAAATGGCCGTGATGGCTTCGTCGGAATGGTTCATGATGCGGCTGATAACTGAGATCGGCACACCGGCTTTACCAAGGCCATGACCCCGTGAATGCCGGATGCGATGCGGATGATACTCGCCGGAGACTTCCACCCGCTGGCACAACTCCTTGAAGAAGGCATAGACCGCCCCTGACTTCAGCGGCTCGTATTTTGGCCCCTTGCCCGTCCAGATCGCCCCTTCTTGGAGTGGATGTTTTTTGTACCAGTTCGTCAGCGCTTCGGCAGTGCGATCCCCAAAGTAAGCCCGGTAATAGCCTCCACCTTTATCTTCAACCCACGCAAACTGGCGCTCGATGTCGGTGCGATCCCACGTCATGGACAGCAAGCCGCCGACACGAACACCGGTTGACACCATCACCATGAGCGCGGCGTAATTGCGCGGATGGGTGAGGCGGGCGTACTCCACCAGCTTACGGAGATCAAGCGGCGGAATCGAACGGTTATCATCCGGCGACAGAGGTGGACGTTTGCGCTCCAAGCGGCGGGCAGGGGACTTCAGCAGGTACTCGCCATCCACACACCAATTCAACCAAGCCTTGATGACACTGGTGTAGTTGGCGACGGTCACCGGTTTAAGGCGCTGCCGGAGCAAGCTTTGATACTTCATCAGGTCAGCTTCGGTCACCAACTCCAGATCGCGACTACAGCCTAACCAATCCACCAATGGACGCAAGACCACTTTGTACTGCTCGACAGACTTCGGACGCATTGACCGGAGCAAAAACAGTTCATAGGCATCCTCGATTTTCATAACTCCCCTTTCCGCTGCGCGTAACTGCGAATATATACACTGCAAATAAATGTAGCAAATATTTATGGAGTCACAGGGGGTGTAAGTGGATAGGTTTAATTATTCACACCAAACCTATGAAATTTTCACGGGAATTGGGGGAAAAGTTCACGAACAGAGGGAAAGGATTCGAAATGCCCATCGATAGATTTGAAGATTTAAGAGGATTGACGCTCTCAGAGGTTGTAAATAGAGGAGATGAGATGCTGTTCACGCTTGAAAACGGTGAGCAGTACAAGTTGTATCACGGTCAATGGTGCTGCGAAAATGTCCGTGTTGAAGATGTAATTGGTGACTTGAACGACCTCGTTGGATCGCCGCTTTTAATGGCGGAAGAAGTCAGCAACTTTGAAGAACCAAAGCTCGACTACACGCCTGAAAGTTATACATGGACGTTTTACAAGATGGCGACTATCAAAGGCTATGTAACCATCCGCTGGCTTGGCGAGAGCAATGGCTACTACGGTGAAAGTGTGGACTTTGCAAAGGTCTGAGGAGGGAAATAAAAACCGCCCAGCGCGTCCGCTAGGCGGTTACAGAAACAGGGCGGGAACTGAATTCATTTCCATGACCGGCAGCGGCGGGAATTCCGCTGACGATCAACAAACATCATCCTTGAGGTGGCACTCTATCAAAGTGCTGCCCCTTAGCTAAGGGAGATTCTAGCACATGTTCAAGAAGTTGTGCAATGTACTTTGCATAAGAATAGGCAAAAAAGCCCAGCGGCGAATAGGCCAAGTGGCTAGTTGGCTGGCCGCGAAAGCGGGACTGAAGGTGGTTGATGCCGATGCGGTGCTGCTGCCGAAGGGGTTTTCGATGTTCAGCGACGAGCTGGCAAAACAGGTCGGCGTGGAACGGGCGGCGATATACCAGAAGATCAAGGGTTGGCAGGAATACAACTGCCGACAGGAGAAGCAGTCCCACTTCCGGCATGAGCGCTGGTGGACATACGGCAGACCGGAATACTGGTTCAAAAAAGAATTTATCTGGTCGAGTGTCAGCACTATCCGGCGGGCATTCAACGACCTTGAAAAAGCTGGATTAATGGCGATTGACCGGACCGGTGGGCAGATGTGGTTGAGCGCATTGGCAGGCGAGACGGTCAATTTGAACGCGGGTTCGTTCAACGTGCAGCTTGGGCTGTTCAACGTGGATTCGGCGGCTTCAAATTGGCGCTCATCAATAGAGAAACCTTCATCTCTTAAACAGACAAAGGTGAAACGACAATCCAACAAACGCGCGGGATTCCGCAACGATGCTGTTGCTGACTTCGTTATCCCAGAATACCGGGATCAAGTCGGTGAAATACAGGAATCCCGCGAAGGCGACATCGACGGTCGCGACGTGCTGGCGCAACTGCCGGGTGAGTTGGTCACCGGCTGGACAGATGCCAAGCTGCCGCTTGAGCAGTTGGTGGCACAACACGGTGTCGAACGCATCAACCGCACATGGGCCGAGGCCAAGAACTTTAAGAGTCAGTTCGCGGGACTGAGAACACTGCTCAAAGCCGCACCTGAGATCGGAAGAGCGTCGTGTAG
>ERZ869921.762-NODE-762-length-16086-cov-6.534714_pt1 | contig 16086 bp, 14 predicted proteins | sample MGYA00579310_ERZ869921 | MGnify/ENA primary metagenome ERZ869921 (study PRJEB32216, sample SAMN09231816) | wastewater metagenome | place: USA: Maryland | collected 2016-06-21 | study: EMG produced TPA metagenomics assembly of the PRJNA472060 data set (Reclaimed...
ATCAGCATAATTTCTTAATTTTTTTTAGCCATAAAATTAAGAGCGTAATCAAAAGGTCAATCATTTATTTGATTGACCTTTTGTGTTAGGTAGGAGCGTTGTTTGCCTCTGAGGATTCTTGATATTTGGATTTGAGAATACCCTACTTCTTTTGCGATTACTGTTTGCGTTTTTCCTTGTTTAGCCATTTCAAAGATTTTATGAATCACTAAATCTGGGTGTTTTGCACTTCCATGATTTTCACCTTTGAGCTGTAATCCTGTATCATAAGCATGTTGTCTGTTTTCACTTGAAGTAACCCATTCAAGATTTTCAATTCTATTATCAGTTTTATCACCGTTAATGTGATTTACTTGTGGTTTCTTTTCAGGATTTGGAATAAATGCTTCTGCGATTAAACGATGAACATAGTAACATTTACCCTTTCCATCTTTGCATAAAACAACATGCAAATAACCATATTTATCTTTACATGGCTTTAACTCTCTTTCCTTTCCATATTTCAAACTCAAAATCCTCGAAAATGAAGTAACAAGATACTGTCCTTCATATCCAAAAATATCTCGTCTTAATTCCTCATTACCCATCTTCGTTACTCGATATATAAGGTTGTAAAATGTTTTTAAATTACTAATATAATAAAAAATTATGACAAACACAAATCAAATCCGTCTTATCAACATAGAGTTGAATCGTCCATTTTTCGTCTCTTCTCCAGAGTTCATTTCTCGCAAAATGGTTATGGAAATCAAGCCAATTTTAGATGAACTTGCAACAATTTCTCGTAATCGTGCCCTTGAAAAATACTTCTTGGAAAATCCAGGCATACTTGAATATATCTCTTCGCAAGGAGTGATTAATATAAAGAAAGTAAAAGAAATGGCAGTTGAAATGGGACTTGATCCAAAAGACAAAAATGCACTCGCTGAAGCAGAATCCCAAGTAAGAAATGAAATGATTTCTGCTTATCCAGGAGTTCTTACGAACATGCGAAATTACGATTTGGAAATTGATATTCATGACCAAAGGGCTTGGAATCTTTCAATTGAATTAATTAGACAAGTCGGTGTCGTAAAACAACAAGTTGATAAAGATTTACTTGAAAAGAATGACGACCCAAATAATGAGTTTTGGTCTGAGCAGTCGGTGGAAGAAATTGGAAAGTTCGCTCAATTTTTTCGTAGATTTGTTCAGTAAAACAATAAAAAATACTCTCGATATCAAGAATTGGGACATCAAGAACATTGAGATTATTGATGATTACGGTGAGCCGTTGGTTGACCCAGAAGATCCAACTGGATACGACTTCATTCCAGAAGAATATCACGAAGAAATGACTTTAATGCAGACTGCGAAATACTATCAATTAACACCGACGTATTTGAATGAAGAAATAGGATTCGATGTGTATGTGAGAATGTCAAGTTATATCAAAGCATTTAATTATTCACATCCAAAAAAGAAAGGTCAAATAAGACCTGGCAGGTAAAACATAAAGCATCATAAATGGCACAAAACGAACTTACAACGAAACTTACGCTTGACATTAAACCTTTTTTAGACGCAATAAAAAGGGCTACTACTGCTGTGCAAAATATCGTTGAAATCAGACCAAAATTTGATTCAACAGAGTTTCGTAATTTACAATCTCAAATTTTAGGATTCAAACCTGTTGTAAATGTTGGTGTCAATGTAGGTAAAACTTCGCTCGATGCTGTTGAAAGTGAAATCGCACTTATTGGACAAGACCCTATAAATCTTCAGGTTCTTGTTAATTCAGAAGAAATCCAAACATCCGTAGAAAGGATACGGGAACTTCGTTCTACTGCACTCAATATCCCTGCCAAAACCGATATTAAAGTAGATACAAATGCTGAAACTGTAAAAAAGGATTTTACAGATTTAACTAATAGTGTAAAAACGCTTGATATTCAAGATGCAAACATTGACCTGCAAATCAATCAAGATGAAATAATTTCTCAAATTAATTCTGTTAAAACAAATTTAGATAGTTTATCAACAGAAAGTAAAACCATTGATTTGAGTGTTGATGAACAACAAGTAAATTCTCAAATTAATTCAGTTAAGAAAAATGTATCAGAATTAACATCTGAAGAATATATTATTAAACTTAATTTTGATGATGCTGAGTTTCAAAGAAATGTAGCCAATGTAAGAAGGGCATTAGGTGAAGATTTTATTGCTCCAATATCACCAAATAACATCTTTGATAAAGTAAAGCAGGAAATCAATAAAGTTGAAGACAGTCTTGCAAATGTTGTTGAACAGTTAAAACAAACAAACATCGGTGCAGAAATTGCAAAAGGGGCTAATGTAGGTGACTTGATTTCAGATGAAAATGTTGCTCAAGTTGAAAAAGTTATTTTATTATTAAATGAATTAAAAGAAAATAGAAACATAGAACTTGAATTTAATGATGAAGAACTTGCTTTGGCTATTGGCGTAGTAAGGAGTGAATTAGATAAATTTAAGATTACTCTTGGTGATATTGATAATATCACTTTAGATAATGAATCTATTAAAAGATATTCTCTTGCTATAACCGATGCTGAAGAAACTGTTAAGCAATTAAAAGATGAATTAACTGCTCTTAATAAAGAAAAATTACAACAGATTTTTCCTGGTCTTGAATCCACAAATAGAGGATTGCTTGATACTGCATCTCGCTTGGAAGATATAAGAGACGGTATAAAACTTATTGAAGATAGAAGTAAAACTACAAAACTTCTTGATTTCAAAGTTGATGAAAAGGCAAAACAAGAAATACTTTCTATAAGTGATAGCGTCAATAAAATACCAACGGTAAGGGATATTTTTATTGATATTATCGGTGAAGAAAAAATCGAAAAATTATCAACAGAATTACCAAAAATTCAAAGCACAACTGCTACTGTAAATATACAAACCAATGCAGATGAAACATCCAATGATGTAGAAAAATTAGGTGATGTAATTCAAAATTTACCATCACAAAAATCTACAAAAGTTGATGCTCAAGATGTTCCTCAAACAATTAGTGAATTAAATCAGGTTCAAAAGGAAGTCAATGATATTCCAAATCAAAAGAATATCAAAATCAATGTAGATTCAGCAGGTGCTTCAAAAGCAGGTCAAGCGATTAGTGGTGTGTCTGGTTTTGTTGGTCAATTAAGTTCAGGTTTATTAGCATCGTTTTCAGGTGCAGCGATCGGTGCAGCGATTGCAAACTTTGGAACACAAGCAGTAAGAGCCATTGCATCAGCATCGGATAAAGCAGATGAATTAAATGATAAATTAAAACTTGCTTTTACACAAGCAGGTGCATCACAAGGTTTTGAACTTGAAACGCAACTTCAAAATGCAAATGAATTTGCTTTAGATTTAGGTGAAAATTTTGGTATTTCAATTACTCGTTCAAAAGAACTTTTAGCACAAGTAGTAGGTCTTACAGGTGAGTTTGGTTCAACATCTGAATCAATAACAAAGGCATCTATCGGTATTGAAGAAGCTACAGCTGGATTGGTAAAAGCAGAAACAGCAGCCAAATTGTTTTCACGCTCAATCGGAAATCCTGAAGACCAAGCGGCTCTTGAAACACTTGCAAAACGCTTTCCTGCAATCGGTGAAGCAATTCAAGGAGCAACCGACCCAGCAGAAAAAGCAAATGCAGTTCTTGGTAATTTAGCTGGAACATTTACTTCTCTTGAAGAAAAGTCACAGGGTTTTGGTGAGCAGTTTCAATTATTGTCAGAGGTAGCATTTGGCACATTTGCAACTGCGCTTGTTCCTATCATTGATGGGTTTGTTCCTATTCTTGAATCATTTAGAAAAGTTATTACTGATAATGCAGAAGGGATTGCATCATTTGGTAATCAAATTACAAAAAATTTCGTTGAACCACTCGTTAGTCAATTACTTGCATTAGGTCCACAATTTGCAACATTCTTTGAAGGTCTTTTTAAGTATTTCACTCAATTAGGTAGTGTTTCTTTTGGAGCATTTACTACGGGTCTGCAAATACTTGCTCCACTTTTGGAAATCGTTGGTAATACTTTAATCGTCCTTACTCCTTTATTCCAAGAAATAGCAAATATAGTATCTGCATCATTGGTTCCTGTATTTGAATTATTTAATGGAACATTGGATAATGCACTTGACCCTCTTAATTTATTTACAGAAGATTTAGCAAGTCTTTCTCCTGTTATTGAAACTGTTAAAAACTTAGCAGATTTATTGCTTCCAATTTTAAGGTTATTTGGTTTTACTCTTGTCAATACAGTTATCCCTGCTGTTCAAGGTCTTGAAGCAGCATTAGGTCTTCTTGTTCTTCCATTTAGACTTGTTAATTTATTATTTGACGGTGGTCGAAGTTTAGCAGATAAATTTGGAATTTCATTAGTTGGATTGGCTGAAAACATTGGTGAAGCATTGTATCTTTTTGGACCACTTGCAGGTTTGATTGGAAAATTATTACCTGGAATTGCAAAAATATCTCAAACACCTATTGACCCAACAGGATTAGTAACCCCTGTTGTAAAAGCAACTAAATCTTTCGGTGATTTGAATGGTCTTATTGCTGGAACACTTGATGGTCTCGATTTATTAAATAAAGCAAAGTTCTCTCCAGATACAACAGGTGGTGGTGGAGGTGGTGGTAAAGCAAATAAAGAATTGGAAAAAACCCTTTCAATTCTTGAACAACAATTACTTGCTTATGATGAACTTGCAAAGAGAGTTGAAGCAAGATATAATCTTGAATTGTCAAAAATTGATTTGGCTCAAAAAGCGAGAAGTGCTGAACTGGGGAGACAATTAAATGATAATGAGAAATTAGCATTTGCGATTCAAAAAGTAAATACTCTTACTGAGCAACAAAACGAATTGCAAAAAGCACTTTCAACTCAATTTGGTATAAGCACAGACTCTATCAATAAACTTGCAAAGGGATTCTTGGAAACAGGAAATCTTGCAAGTATTCCTATAAAGATAAACGGTCAGAATATCACCTTTGATGATAAAGACCCAAAGACAGTTGAATCATTCAAAAAGGTTGCAGATTTACTTGTAAAAACCCTTGATACTTCTATCAAATTAGAAGTAGAACAAACAGAAATCAAGATTGGAATTGCACCCGAAGTTGAACTTCAAAGCGAAACTGTAATTACTAATTTAGACTCACTTGAACAATCAGTCAATCAGAAATTACAGCAACTTGAATTTGGAAAATTAGACATTGGAGAGTTTGATGTTGTTGCTATAAAACAACAATATGATGTAATAGCAAACACATCGAGAAATGCTCTTGAAGGTTTAAGAACTCAACTTGATTCGACTTCAACATCAATTAAAAATGCAGAACAAGACTTACTCAATCTTAGTAAAGCAGGTGAAAGTAATTCACAAGAATCAATTAGATTAAATGAAGAACTTGGAAGATTAAAAGAGCAGTATAAAACTACTTCTGCAGAAGTTGAAAATTATACTGGTGCTCTTCAAGTTGCAGAAGAAAGAACTAATAGTGTGAATCTTGCAGCAGAAAGGGCGGCATCACAAGGTCTTTCAAGATTGCTTGAAATACAATCGTTTCAACTTGAACTTGACCTTAATGCAGATGGATTGCAACAAGGTTTAATTGAAGTTGAATTAGACTTTTTCAGAAGACTTAAAACCATAGAAAATGAAGGCAAACTTTCTCTCAAACGCTTGGAAGCAGAGGGTGCTGGTGCTGAAACTCTTAAAAAGGTAGCAGATGCACAAGCAAACATTGCACAGGAAATTAGAGCACAGAGAATCATTGCAATCAGAGAGTTTTTGAAAGAGAACAATGCGATATTTGCTATCACAGAATCTATTTCAAAAAATCTTTCAAATGCTCTTAATCCTGATACGACACAAGCCGATAGAAGACTTAAAGAGCGTCAAAAAGAACTCAATTCTGAATTAGAAATTCTTAGAGCAAATCTTGATATTGAACAAGAATTAAATGAGAATAATCTTGCTCAAAGGAATCTTTCATATCAAGAATATAATGCAAAACTTCTTGATATTGAAAGAGAGAAAAAAGACGCTCAACTTGAATATGATAAAGAAGTTGAACAAGCAAGATTAGATGGATTTAAGCGTATTGCTGATGAAGCACTTCCTGCTATCAATAAGCAACTTGAAGTTGAATCTGCTAAGTTCACAGATTTAATAAAACAAGGAACTGCAGATTTCGAAACTTTTGCAAACAAAGGTCTTGAAGTGATTGGTCTTGTAGCGGCTCAATCATTAGGTGTTGCAATTTCACAAGCACAGAGTTTAGAGGATGTTCAAAAGTTATTTGTTCAGGCACTCGTTAAGAATGTGCTTCAAATCTTAAAGGTTCAACTTGCAGCAGCCATTCTTCAAGCGATATTCCGTGATGTTGAAAAAGCAGGAACTCTTGGTCTTTTGACTGGTGCTTTTGTCACAGGTGCTTTGACTGCTTTATTCTTAAAAGCAGAGAAAGAAATCTTGGCTTTGGCAGGTTATGAGAAAGGTGGTTACACAGGTGACGCTGGAACCAAAGATATCGCTGGTGTTGTCCACGGTCAAGAATATGTTGTAAATGCAAAAGCAACAAAACAGAATATGGGTGCTCTCGAATGGGTAAATAAAACAGGAAAAACATTTGAGGAATATGTTGCTAAAACCCAAAAAGGTGCTTTGTCAAATGATAAATTTGCAGTTCTCAATGAACAAGTGCTCCGTAATTTTGATGCAAGAATGAATAACCTTGAATTGAAAATAAATGATAAAAGCACATTGAACATTCAAAATTATGTTGATACAAAATCTATTGGAGCATCAGTCAATCAACTTGCATATACGATGGATTCAAGATTGTCCTCGCTTGAAACAACAGTTAATAGAGCAATAAGAGATAATGCAACTCTTACACGCTCTGCAAATCAACTTGATGTGTCTGTTTATTCAGACCCAGGAACTACTATCAAACACATGAGAAAAATAGGAAAAATTAAAGGATTATCATGAGTGTAAATTATTTAAGATGGAATGCTTCAATTTGGGGTGCAGAAACAGATTTTTTAGATACTGATTATGATGCTGATGGACAAATACTCAGGTCAAAATTAGTAGCAGTTGCACCAGCAGTAACTTTATATGTTTCTGCTATCAACTATCAATTCACACCAACTCATGAACTCGCAGTAGATATCGGGGGAAGACCGTATTCAAGAAATAGAGGATTTACTGATAGTTGGAATTTAGTTTCAACACCATATTATTTTGACCCTGATGGTACTCAATATGCAGATATTACTAACAATTCATTTTTAATGTCTGTGATAAGTAGAAGGCATTTATGGATTGCATTTGATGGTCAAGGTTTGAATAATAGAACAACTGGAATCGCCAATCCACTTACACTTGCAGTTAAAGTAGCATTTGTCGGAACCTCGGAAACAATCAATAATGCAAGTGCAACTCGAATCAGAAATATACAGTTTCAAAGAAAATTTAGAACCGATTAAAATAAGGATTTACTATGCCAAGAGACATTCGATACAGAAAGGAATTTGTTGCACAAAACGGGATATTTTGGAGACTTGATATAATTCCTGGTGATGATGCTTTATTTGATTGGAACTCAAATCTATCAGTCAAATTAGGCGATGAAACTGTATTATCAATTTCAGATATTCAAATCAATTACAGAGATGAACTACCTTTTGGTTTTCCTGAATACTCTCCACTTGAAATTGAGTTTAATTTAGATACAATTCCTGATGATTTGAAAACATATCTTACAACAGGATTCAAACCTGGAACTGAATTGTCAGATTCCATTGCAAGTAATTTATGTGTTCTTTGGGAATCAGAAGATGAAGGCGAAACTTACATACCAATTTGGATTGGTGTTCAAACTCCACAATTAACATCAGAAATTACTATCTCATCAAATAATAAAGCAGTATCAAAGATTACATTTCAACCGCTTCAAACAGCAGTTTTAAGCAGATGTAAATGGCAGTTTTTGAATAGGTATTGGGATGATACTGACCTCACTTTATTTCCAATTTTTTCTGATGTTATATTAAAAGAAATTTGGACACATGCTGATTATGTTGATGTAAGACCACCCGTATTGCCTCCAACACCTCCATATTCTGGGCAAGATAGACCATCGCATCTTATCAGTCTTTCTAATTTTTTTGATAATCCAAATGCATCAGATAACTTTTGGATTTTTCCACATAAATTAAAAACAGTATTTGAAGTTATCCGTAGAGAAATTCAAGCAGTTTTTAAGTATGTGACTCGTCAAGCAACTGCGATTAATAGAGTTTCTGCTGATAAAACTAATAACTACTTCGCATGGGAATATGATAGATATATTGGCATAAATGGTGTGATGAAAGTTAGAAAAGCACAGAATATAATTAATCAGGAATTTTACGATAGACTTGACGAGTATTTAAGTTTTGATGATATTTATGTTCCATTAATTATTGATGTAAATACTCTTACTAAATCTACATATAATAGTCAATCAGATACTGGGCAAACAATTGGTGGTATATTTAATATCAATGATACAGGTTCATTCCCTGCTCAATATAAAACTTTTAACGAATTTATTATTGCTATCTCTGAGTTTTGTTGTTCTAAAATGATTATTAGTTATTCATTTACCGATAAACTTAAAATGAATTTTGAAGTATTTGGTGCTCTTGAAAGAACAAATAATACATTACCGACAAACTTAAATTTATTTGAAGAAAGTGCTTCTGAATCTTTAACAGCAGAGATTGGTTATATTTGTTCATCGATAGAAGTTGGAAATTCAAAAGCAATAGTTCAAGCACCTACAATACCTGCTCAATCTCCTATCTTAACTGATTTGGCAAAATCACAAACATTTACTATTAAGAATAGCGTGTTCTCTTGGGATATTAGTTTTCCCCAACCTGTAGCTACAAATTCTTTTGAACCAAGTGTTGGTAAATATAGTTATATCTATGAAGTAGATGGAGACGATACGACCCCAATCGTTGGTTTTCATTTTTTGGATTATCTTCCAATACCATGTACCACGCTTTTCTATATTGGATTTATTTTAACTGAAGACCCAGGTGGTGGACCACTTCTTACAAATAAATATATTAAAGTTTCAGAATATGTGCAAATTGGAGATTCGACAAAACCAACAACTGATAATGTCATATATTATGAAACTGATGATTATGAGGCAAATTCTATGTTGGGATTATTTGATTATGTCTCTATACCTCCTTTTAGTTGGATATACATTATTCCAAGATACATAAATTTATATCGTTGGCTTGCAAAATGGCATATACGAACAGGAACAGCAAAACAAATTGGTAAATTATTTTCAAAGATATTAACCAATCCTAAAAATTGGTTTGTCCGAGACGCTCAGATTTACAATAGAGAGCAAATTGATTTAGGAATACCAAATAAATTAATTGGACATCGTATCGAAAATGCACCACCAGAACAATATCAGACATTTTTGGGGCTTCCATCAGAGGGCGTTATTACTTCTATAAATTTGAATGTAAGTTCTGGGCTTTATACACTCACAGCATTTCAATCTGGCTTCTTGAAAGAGATTTAACCTTTCTTCTTTTTATCATTCATTCTATTTTGAATGAAAATATCCTGAACAAGATTTATTGGATGGTCTGCATGATTCCATAATTTGCGTTTTAGTTCATCAGGGAACTGTCTTATCAGTTCCCTGTAAAGAGAGATTATATCATCGTATGGAATATCATTCTCTGCAAAAAAACTGAGGCATCGAAGCCCAGTCTCAAGTCTTCCTGCCTGATTTATTGCCATATAAGTTTCGAGAACATCGCCTTCAAAAGCGAGCAACTCGTCTCTGTAATCAATCCGATTAAATTCAATTTTCCACATACTAATAATTCCTGTTTATTTTTATAGGTCTATATATTCGTTCAATATCTCAAAGACCAAGTAAATAGTTGGGTCATTTCTAAAACTGAATGTTCCAATGAAGTTCACTTGATTTAAGTTTGTGATAGGTATTGATTGCTCTACCGTTAATACCATTATTGACCTAAATGCTGGTTCCGAATCTTGGTCTTCTAAAATATAAAGTTCTGGAGCACTCAAATCATTCTGCTGTCTAATGTAAAGCATCATTGAATCAGAATAGGTTTCAATCATTTGCATTGCGTCAGTGTTGATTAGATTGCGATTGATAATTAGCATAATTATTTCCTTTGTTTATTTGATACAGAGTTTTGTGATTTGATACACAAGAACTCTGAATCTACCGTTGTTTCTATTGCTTGTTGTTTTTCTGTTGTTATGAGTTGTAATCTAACATTTGTCATAGTATTCTCCTGATACAACAACGCCCTCTTTCGAGGGCATCATTGCTTTTTCCATTAAGGCATATCGCTATGTAAAACACCATTCACAAAGATACGAAAAATTAAACTATGCTGCAAGTTTAATCTTCCAACCCTTGATATAAATTTGGTTCTTCAATATCATCTTCGATATTGATAAAGCCATTAGCGTCAGTTGGAATTATATTTGGTTTTACTTGTCTTGAACCTTCTAAACGAGGTTTCAATTCTTTGGCAATCATTTCTTCAAAGAAAGCCATTTGTTTTTCATAGTTATAGGTTTTAACCTTTTTAATTATGAGTTCTTCTGGCTGAACCAATTCTTTCTTAATATCCCATCTTGGATTGATTTTCTTTCCAAATTGGATAACATTAGTTCCTGATAGAGTATATGTCTCTCCATCGGGAACAAAAGAATATGGAGCAATTGTGATTGGTTCGCTATAATCAATCGCTTTATTAAGCAAACGATTTAGCAAGGTTCTTGTGTAGCGATTATCGTATCCACTTGAAATAATAACGGTTTCACCATTATCATCAAATTCAAATTGAAAGAATACGCCATAATCGCCATCAACTGTGCGAACATCTACAAGTTTCCCTGTATATGTTTTGTAGGTTTTCTCCCAAACTTCAACATTTAATTTGTTGATTCTTGAAACATACTCAGGGAGTGGAGTTTTGCTGGACAATGTTACATGACCAGAAGAAAGTCGAGCATAAGTTGTTTTAACATTGCTCATGTCATTAGTGAATCCCATAATAGATTCTCCAAATAAGTGATTAATATAAATACAATATAAGGAATTTTACAATACCGTGCAAATTATTCTACATGTTTCCATATTTTATATCTAACAATTTGGCTAATAAGTGTATTATTAACACCAAATTCATCTGCAATTTTTTGTAAAGTTTTACCTTCTTTCCTCATTTGTCTAATTAGTCTTACCTTTTCCTCATTTAATTTGGAATTACCATTTTTTTCTCCTTTTGCTCTTAAATTAAAATCCTTATTGCAAAAAGAATTATTAAGATATTTCCATCTTTTATTATTTAATATACGATTTATATGTGCAGAACTGACTCCAATTTTTTTAGATATTTGTTTGCATGTCCATTTTTGTTTTCTTAATAATATAATTTCTTGAATGTCTTTTTCTTTTAGTTTTGAATTGACTTGATTCTCTCCATTCAAATCAATAAGTCCATTTTCAAACCCATGTGTCATATTTTCACTGTGAGTAACCCATTCAAGGTTACTCACAGTGTTATCATTTTTATTTCCATTTATATGATTAACCTCTGGTTTATTTTCAGGGTTATCAATAAAAGCAATAGCCACCAACCTATGAATTAAAAATGTTTTGCCTATACCATTTTTCTTTAATCCAATAGTTCTATATCCATTTTTCATTCTTTGAGGTTTTAAGATAATTTCTTTTGACTTCTTAAAACTCCAAACATTACCATAAATATCAATTTGATATTCTCCGTTATATCCATTTATATCTTTACGCATATCAGTCCTCGTCTGTAAAAAGTGTATCAAAATCAATCTCACCATCAAGAAAATACTTAAAACCTTTATCAAGGTTCATTATTTTTGTCATAATGACTCCATAAAAAAATGAATAATGTAAATGCAATATAGAATTTTATTGAATAACTTCCAAATTATTCGTCAAAATTCCATTTATCAATATCATCAGCAAGGGGTATTTTATTTTCTATGTGTCCGTCTTTTACAGTATAGTTATTGTAATGACTTACCACGATTGATTCAATACGCTTCTTTGCATAATCAAAATTACAAATACCTTTACTTGTTATTTCCTCTGCCAATTTAGAAACGGAAACACTATCTGAGTTCTGAATGTGATTATCAATTATTGATTTGATTTTCTTATCAACATCCATTTCTTTTTGGAATGTATCTGTTTCACCTTTGCGTTTGATAAGTTTCTGCTTATTACCACCATCAATAATATCATAATGATTATCATTCCTATCAATCCAATCATTTATCATTTCTTTTGCTTTTGTAATCTTATATTCAGTCTTATCCATAATTATATCTCTAATTTCAGAAGATACAGCATTTCCTTTTTGACTGATAAGATTTACAACAATAGAATCAACTATTCGATATTCTTCTTCTTCTTTCATCTGTCTTTCCTTATCACGATTGTCTTTCTTAATTTCTTTTCTCGCTTCCTTTGATGCTTCTGCTACAAGAACATGACGCTTTTCTGTAAAGGAATAAGTAAAGCCATATCTATTATTATACTGAACAGCATCATGTAATCCGTTTCTTGATTTAGCATATTCACCACCTCCGTTAAACTTATGGAAGTTTCCAAATTCTTCATGGTCTTGATGTTTTGAAAGCACAAGTGTTATATCAGACTTTTGCCATACAGCCGTGCCCAAATGACCACGAGGTTTCATATTGCCAGGATTTGTATGAACAGTTGCAAGTAGTCCTATATTATTCTCTGCAAGGTAATCAGTTAGTTTATCAATATATTGATGTGCTATTTGTGCATTAGCATTTTCTGATTCATCCTGAACAATAAGATCGATGTTATCAAGAATAATTAAATCACATTCTTCTGAAAGAGCAATTCCAATTATCCAATCAATAACATCAACTGCATTGCCTTTTGCCTTTTCAGATTCACGCCAACGCTTAAATTCTTTTTTAATCATTTGGTCTTTATGACTGATATGAACTACATCTTGATTTCTAAATATCTCTTGCTGTTCTTCTTCTGTAACTTTACCGAGAAGTTTTAAGATAGATTCATAATGCTCATACAATTCTTGTCTTGGATTTTCTGAATCATATATCAAAACCTTTTTGCATTGAGGGGTTTTTACTATTGAAAGATATGGATTATCAGGAGCATCAACATAAAATTGTGCGAGAATTGACTTGACTATTGTTGTCTTACCTGCCGATGCTGGTGAAGCAATACAAGTAATAAATCTTCGTCTTAAAAAATAATAGTCAGTATCAACTATATTTGAATCCTTTGGCATCAGGTGCATTTTAAGAAGATAAGTTTCTTCTTTGGGTGGTTTATTGGTAAATTCATCCCATGTAATCTTTGAATCACGAATCAGGTCTCTGAAATAATCAGGTTGCCTTACAGATTCTTCATAAGTTTCTACAACTTGTTCAATAGGTTTCTTGTCTGACTTATAGCCGAGTTCTTCAATAAACTTAAATGTCTTAAAGTTATCGCCTTCACATTTTAGAATCTTTACAATATCAAATGCAGAGTAGGTTTTGCCATCACCTTCAAAATGTTCTGATGATGTGCTCCATACACACAATCTTTTATTACCATTGTGATTCCAAGTTGCTGAACGCTGTTGGTCAGTCTTGCCTGGCCTTTTAAGTTCAAGTTCTTCACCATAAGAAGTAACAATAGTCCAACCAATTTCTTTTAATAATGGTATTGGGTCATATTCTTCATTGAATCTATGAGCAGGGGAATTTGGGTCAATATCTCTTTTCTCAAAGGTTCGTTCAGGTGTTTCTCTGATTTGAACTTTGGTAAATGATTTGGCTTTTTCTAAAAGTATATCTCGTTCTTCTGCTGTGATTTCTGAAACTTTATGCAAAGTACCTTGTATTTGCTTGTAACCAGGAGAAGGGTATATCTTTGCATATCCTAATGTTCCTTTTGTTTCAAAGATAACATCGCCATCCCAATAAGCAGATAATTTCTTACTTTTGATTTCTTCTGCTTCTTCACATCGGTAAAAGATATGGTAGCCGTTGGATGGAGTTTGTTCTACTACAAACTTTTCCCATACTCCTAATACTTTGGCAAATTCTACAAATTCTTGCCATATCTCATCCTTCTCTGCAATCGGAACAGTCTTTGCATCAAAGTCAAGACATTCAATGTTTCCAGAATTTCTACCCATTAGTGCCCCCCATGCACCTGCGGTTTTCTTGGAATGGAACTTGATTGATTCTTCTAATGTCAAGACTTGCCATGCTGATACATGGGGCTTCTTGATTTCAGGGTTTGAATGAACAGGGAATAGAACAATGTTTGGATAAGCAGGGTATGGATGCTGCTTAAAAGTGGGGGTTAAATCTTCACTCATAATGAGATTCCTGATATAATGAATAATGAATTGTTATCAAATATAGGTATTTTTTTAGAATAAGTTCAAAATAAAAAGCCCACATCGATTAAATGTGGGCTTTACAATCATTATTCATTTACAGGACAGTTATGAGCCATCTTGTATTACAAATATAGTAAATTACCACCTTATGTTCAAATCTTTTAGAAAAAAAAATGAGTAGGTGGTGGTTGTTATTTTTGGTTTGGGTGGTCGTCGTCGCAACTTTTTCCCTATAGATATAGATAGTCTGACGACTACCCACAGGTAGCCACAAAGGGATAGATGGACAGACTGCTACGCCTTGCTACGCACCCCTCCTTAAAGTCGGGGGTGCTACGCAGTCGTCTGCATGGCAGACGCAGTCTGTCCCTCCTACTATCCCGTGTGAATTGAGTGGATAACCAATGCAAATGAATTGAAAAAGAAACTACGACCACAAAAATAAATTTGGTGGTTATCCGACAAACTCTTATATTGCATTTGTAATTGTTTTTCACACACTTTTCATAAAAGGTAACACTATGTCTATGACCAAACAACAGTTCTTTGATGAACTAACACAAAACCTTGCTCCAACAGAAGCAGAAATCGAAGCCCAATACTATTGGGAAATGTCTCGTAGGAGACAACGCTATATTGACCATATCACAGAACAGATTATGGCAATGCCTGAATCACATTGGTTCTCCCATGACTTTGAGGCATGGATGAATGAAGAAACATCGAAAATGGCAGCAGAACTCTTCATGGCTAAACGAAATGCAGGTAAGACGATTACTGATATGGATTTTGATATTCCGCCTCTCCAGGAGGACGAGAGCCACCAAAAACGCAATTCTAACTTTGATAACCTTTTTAATTGAGGAATCCTATGAAAGCAGTTCATAAAACAACCATTGATGAAGGTTGGGCAGAATATAAAAAGACTAAACAACCTTCATTACCACTTGGATATAGCCATCTTACAAGAGAGGACTGTCTAACTGGTAAATTTAGTTTTCCAAGTTATGTTGAAGCCATTTTCTTTGCAACTGATGTAATGGCTGTGTATAACTTAAAATATCGAGCAAAAGTTGTAAAAGGAAAAGGTTACGGAAAAACAGAAGTAACTTTTCTTGATACGCACGATACAAAATAAAATTCAAAGAATAATTTGCTTTACTCATAGCAATTTCATATATTTGGGTGTTGTACATAGGCAACACCTTTATATGAAAGCAGAAGAGTCTCATCGTGTCGATTGTCCAATCTTCGGTGAGACTTTTCTGTTTAATTTACGGAGACTAAAATGAGAAAAGATGTGGTTGGCTACGAAGGCATCTATGTGATTGATGGCTTGAGAGTTATTAGTTTGAATTACAAGCGAACTGGAAAGGAAAGAGAGTTGAAGCAAAACATTCGTGGTGGTTATTTGTATGTTGAATTATGGAAAAATGGAAAGGGCAAAAAGTATTTAGTTCATCGTCTTATTGCAGAAGCGTGTATCCCAAATCCTGAAAACAAACCACAAGTAAATCATAAAAATGGAATCAAGGATGATAAT